>JACCDG010524881.1_pt1 | contig 22652 bp, 33 predicted proteins | sample 7442471 | NCBI WGS metagenome assembly JACCDG01 (sample SAMN15323444, study PRJNA562643) | freshwater metagenome | isolation source: river surface water | place: USA:Blue River Watershed | collected 2017-08-17 | reverse complement strand
TTCCCACAACACCCTCCATTGTGGGTATGAGAGACTGTGTTTAACCTCCCCATAGGTCTCGGTTAGGTAGAGGACAACATTAAGGATTTGTTACATTCCTTAACTTGTTGTTGTATTTATCATAACACTGTTAGGAAATCCTGTCAATAGGTCCAATTACTTATCTGGCATACTCACCAATCTTATCCAAGACTCTATTCAGATACTTGTGAGCGAGTGCCTTTGGGTCAGAAGTCCAAGATGCATTTTCTTTATATAACTCATTCTTCAACTTTAAAACTTCTGTATTAATAATATCTTTTGTAAGATGACCTCTTGGCATAATATAATAAAAAACTCTGCCTCTTATTTAGAGACAGAGTTTATTAACAATTTAATTTTTAATATTAGGCAATTACTGCTTCACGCAGTTCTGAATTGACATATTGTAGAACTGCTTCTGGAGTTGTTGCTTCATAAGGATCAGTATCCGCATTATCACGCTGACCTGATTCAACAAAAAGTTTTTCAATTACACCATTATCTACCACAGCAGCGTAACGCCAACTGCGCTCACCGAACCCAAGATTTGACTTGCGAACGAGCATACCCATCGAACGGGTGAAATATGCATTTCCATCGGGAATAAGTTTTACATTTTTAATATTTTGATCTTGTGCCCAAGCATTCATTACAAAACCATCATTCACAGAGATACAATAGATTTCATCAATACCCAGTGCCTGAAACTCCTCATACTTCTCTTCAAAACCAGGAAGTTGGTATGCAGAGCAAGTAGGAGTAAATGCACCAGGAAGTGAGAAGATAATCACACGCTTACCATCAAAGAGTTCTGATGAAGTGCGATTTACAAACTCACCATTTTCACGAAATACAAATTCTACTTGGGGAATTTGATAACCTTCTTTACGCATAGGAACCTCAATAGACTTTGTGTTGCGACGAATAAATTTTGGAAACATAATTATGAATTTCTCTTAGTTTTATTTTGAATTACAATAAATTTATCTTTTGGTAGGGTGCCTGCAATTTTGACTTCTAGTTCATCATCATTAGACCAGGCACCAGATTCAATCAATTTCTGAAGGGCAATAGAAAATTGCCCTAGCATATCATTAGAATGATTCACCATACGCCAGGCAGAATCTGACCAGTAGTGAAGTATGTTCCAACTGCCACTACGAACCCAAGCATCGCAAGGCGACCATTCCACTTTTCAGCAGTTTCAGTAAAGATTTTATCCATTGTTTTTCTCCTTAATAAGTTTCAGATAGTTGATTGACAGAATGTGCAAGAAGCACAAAGAATGCTACACTAGTAAGTGTAAAAATTACTTCAGTCATCAGAAGATTCCGAAGAAGAACTTACCAGTGATAGCATAAGAAATGAACCCAGCAATAATACCGGCCATAGCCCATCTACCATTAGTCCTTTCCTTGATTTCGTTTGGTGAATACATCCCATAGTTTTCATAATACATTTGTGGTTCTTTAGCAAACATATTCATTTGCCCACGCTCATTGGTTGTTACAGTCATTTTCGTTTTGTAACGATTTACAACAGAATTATATAGGAAAGATAAAGAAGTGTCAAGGGTCTTTTATTTGGATATCCAAACAAAATAAGTATAACTGCTTACGAACTAGGATTACTAATCCTGTTCAAATATGGATCATAAGTCATTAAATTAGAGATTTCCATTTCGCATCCTTGTTTTTCCCAAAAATTAATAATTGCAGTATGACTTGCTCTATGGTAAATATCAATATGTTCCGGATGAATAGCAGAACCCAAATCAAGACGATATAAAAATAAAGGAATAGAATATGTTTTACCGGAACCAAAAATAGTATCTTCAGAAACTGCTCTTGGGTTTACTCCATTATCAAGTTTAAATTTATTATCACGAACATGATTTTTAATAATTTTTGCAGCGTGATGACGTGATATCAAATATGCGGCTGCAGAAAAATCATTAATAAAATAATGATGGAGACTTACATGAATATTTCCGGTACAAATTGTCGTTAACTGAACACAGTCCCAATCATAAGGCAACTTTGCTACAAAATCTTTCCAAGTAAAATTCCAAAACTTAACTGTTTCTAACGATACATCATCTTCAAAAATAAGAACATAATCGTCTGTTGTATTTTCATAAAAATATTTAATTGCCTTTAAATGAGACATGCAACATCCAATTTCATTTGGACTCATATTATCTGGAGCACGTCCACGTAAATACTCACATACATCATCAACTCTACCGTCAAATCCAGAAATGCGAGTATGATTTTCAATCTCCCAATATTTAAATTGCTCTTCCATATACTCTTGACGATGAGTATCATTATCAAGGTTTAACCATAAAATAGAAGGCAAACCATTTAATTTAAAGCAAGATTTGTTTTTATCAAGTATCAAATTACTGTCCATGATTCTGGAATTAAATCTTTAGTGTTATGTTGACTGTATGCTGGACCGAACCACATTTTTGGCGCGATTACTTTTTTATTTCGATTTTTTTGCAACCATGCACCCCACCAAGAAAGAGAGCTATTAGCAATAATAGCATGGGAGCACAAAGACATGATGCACAAATCTACATAAGGAACTAATGCGCCATCATCGTATTTATCCTCTGGTTCAGAGAACATAAAACGATCTGGTTTAAAGATATCTTGTTCTTTACACCAATCAATAGAATCAGAAAATACTAACACTGGCATATCTTGTGGGAAGTTCTTCAGTGCTTCTTCATAATACTCAAGTGGTTGAACAGGATGTTGATCTGAACAATTTACATACGCCCACTTAAATCCACGCTTGTCAGCAAGATTTGGATCACCTCTACGAACATGAAGAAAAATTACTTCTTCTCCATTAAATTGACTCATAAATTCTCGACAAGGTTCAATCCACTCAGATCTAAATGTATAATCTTCTCTAATTTCATCTTCAACATGGTTAAAATACTTTTCCGTCTGAAAAAATCCATTCAAACTAATGTGATCTGGACATAAAGTAAATAATTCTTCATCAAAATGAAATTGTTTTTCCTGAACTACTGGAGCATGACCATTATTCAAAAATTGAATACAATCAACATTTTTCATTTCAAATGCTTCAAACAACCCATAATTATCAATTTGAAAGTCTGGTCTATTGGCGGGGGGAATACAATATTCCACTCCAAGTTTTCTAGCAATACCTTTTGTTGAAGCGTGTTGGAACATTTGATTACCCAATCGTCCCATAGCACCAATATTATTAAATCCAATCATTTTTCATTTCCTCAAATACTTTTGCTATTCCTTGATCAAGTGGAGTCTTAGGCATCCACCACCCAGTAATATATGTGTCTGCCTCATTTCTTTTATTCATTTGAACACTATCTTTAGAAACACCAGGTTTAATTTTCACATCATATCGACCAATCAAATTAAATTGTCCCTGAATAATTTCAGCAACACGTTTAATTGAATCATTTCTGAAAGATGTAATATGAAGAAGATCTGTTGATTTGAAATCACTATAACAATTCATAATAGTTTCTAAACCTTCACAACAATCTTCCGCATAAAGAAACTGCCTTTCTTCAGTTCCATCCGTAAGCATTTCAAATTCACCTTCTTCAAATCCTTTACGAATAAAATCAGTAATTACGTGAGACTTTTCTGGATCTTTTTCAACACCATAAACATTCCAAAACTTAACAGTCAATCCATTCAAAGTTTGGGTATAAAGTTCTCCAACTCTTTTCAATACTCCATAAGGTGAATAACTCATATTACTCATTTGCGATGATGCAAATACAAATGGTTTTCTATATTCATGGAGATATTGAAAAACATTTGCCATGAGTCTAGTATTATTATTAATAAACTCATAAGTATTTTGATACTTTTTCAGATACCTAGATCCACCAACATCAAATGCAAGAAAGAATACAAAATCTGCAATTCTAATATCATTTATCAGTTTAGTATTTGGAATTGTAGTAAGATCTTGATCTTCTCCATTTACAACATCAAACTCAGAAACTTCATGACCTTTTTCACGAAGATACTCAGTTAGATAAGCACCTATTTGCCCGCTTGATCCAAGAATTAATATTTTTTTCATTTTAATATTTGCTTTCTACGATTTTTGACATAGGATTGATTCTCATAATACTGCACTAATTGCTTTTTGTCAAATGTTTTAATTGTGTGCCAGAGTTGCCAATTACTATTAAAGTTTGGATTACTAAACCAAGAATTATAAGTTCTACCATGCTCCAAATGATAAACATAATTATCAATTCTAGCAATGCGTCTCCCAAGACAACTCATTCGATAATAAAACTCATCATCTTCACAACCCCAAGAAACAAAATTTTCATTCATCATGTAGGAATCGATATAAGTTTGACGATCAATAAATTGCGTCCAACCAATAGTTGAACTTGATAAAGTCTTATTTTTATCCAATACACTAGTATCTAGTTCAGTTATAAATCTCTCAAAAATTTCAGTGGTATAGTCAGATTTCCACTGATAAACTCCACATCCATAAGGATAAACTACATCTACTTTATCAGTATTAATAAGATTATATGCTTCATAATAAGATGAAATTGGTAAAATACAATCTGCATCATAGTTGGCAACTATTTTTGTATCGGAAACTGCAATTAAATCATTTAAAACTTTACTCTTGCAAAAAAGATTATCGTTTGTTTGTTCAAAAATATATTCAAGATTAGAAATATCGACACACTTCTTGATTTCAGGCAGTGCCCTAAATTTAAATGTTGAATGTGGAGAAACTTCTTTTACAAGAACTTTAGCAGGTATGTGCTTTAACAAATAAGAAACTGAAGATATAATGTTTCTCAACCTATCTTCAGTCTCAATCCTGGTTGGAATGAGAAATGTTAAATCCATTATAGTTCATTTTCAGATGTTGTATATTTTGTATCAATAAATTCTTCTGGAAGATGTCCACGAACCCAACCATCGGGATACAAATCTTTTAGATCTCTATAGCAAGGATGTTGATCTGTAAAAAATGGACCAAAGTAAGGATGTTGATAAACAGTAGAATACTTTTTATTTTTCTGCAGCCAAGATCCCCACCAACCAAATGTACTGTTTGGAAATATAGATCCATTACAAAGGGACATTAAACATAGATCAATCCAAGGAGATAAACTATATTCCATTTTTCCCCTACCATTCCAAACAGCCTGAGTAGAATACTCTCTCTGTTCAGATATAAAAAATCTATCTTGTTTGAATAGTTCTTGTTCATAAACCCAATCCAACTTATCGGTTAAAACAAGAACAGGTATATCATTCGAAAAATTTTCCTTCAACATTTTTTCATACCATTCAATACCAGCAACAGGATATTGATGAGGTCTTCCAGTAGCGTCTGCTCTTCTTACATGAAGGAAGATAATATTATCATCAAATTGAGATATAAACTCCTTACATGGTTCATAAACATCATCAACAAATTCAAAGTCTTCTCTGATTTCTTTTTCAATATTTTTAAAATATTTTTCAGATTGCCTAAAACCTTCTAAATTTATATTGTCAGGACAATTTTCAAAAAGTTCTTCATCAAAATCATGACAGGGTTCATCATAAGTTGGAAAACTTTCTGGAACAAATCCAATATTATTTTCTTTAACATGTGGTAATTTAAATCCATCCATGATGATATACTCCGCCATTTGATAGGTTTGCCGATCTCTTGGAGGAATACACCACTCATACCCATGTTTGTTAGCAATACCCCTCAATGAAGCATATTGAAACATTTGGTTTGCCAGTCTACCATTTATACCAAGTCTATTATATCCGATCATAAGTATCCCACTTTACTAACATTATACATCCATTATAGAAATAAGTCTATCAATTTTTTTCTTTGTAACAAATTGACTATTACCAACATACAATCCATTATTGTGCAAAATTTCCACATTTGGATTTTCTTTTTTAGTGCATAAACTATATTTTTTAAATGCAGGATGACGAAGAATATTACCACTAATTATTGGGCGATATTCAATATTTTCAAAATTTAATGTATTCTTTAGAGACTTGACTAAAGACTGATCTACGGAAATAATAGGAAAACAAAAACTACTATTTCCTTTTTGATCTTGGGGAACAAAATATTTTGTCGAATTTAAAATTTTACTTCTCCAATATTCAAAATTTTCTTTACGTATTCTAATATTTTTATCAAGTCTTTTTATTTGAGACAACCCTAAAACAGCACAAATTTCATGATTGCGGAAATTATATCCATCAGTCATAAACAAAAACATCTTATCAATGTCTGGATTTTCCATAGCATATTTTTCAAACAAATGGGGAGAAGATTCTCTAGCCATTCCATGACTACGTTTCATTCTCATTAATTCATACAAGTCTTCATTATTGGTAGAAACTATTCCACCCTCAATTGTAGTCATATGATGCCCAAAATAGAAACTAAAAGTAGACCCTACAGAATCAGTGCCACGTTTTTTACTATCAGGTCCTTCTACTCCATGAGATTCACAAATATCTTCCAAGATAATTGCATTAGGAAAAATCTCACGAACCTTTTCAACATCAGATGATAGTCCAATCAAGTGTGTAATAAAAACAACCTTAATATCCGAATGTTGAGACGCAATGTATTTTAGTTCATCATTATCAAAAGAAAAATTTTGTAGATTGATATCACAAAAAATTGGTTGCATCCCATTCTGAATAATGGGTGCTATATTTGTCATCCAAGTTGTAACTGGAACCAAAACCTTATCTCCATCTTTCAACCCATATAGTTCCTTTACTGTAGCAATTAACAAAGAATTAGCAGTACTTCCACTAGAAACATATAAAGAGTGCTCAGCACCCAACCACTTACTCCATTCAGATTCAAATTGTTTAACTTTTGGCCCATTCGTCAACCTATCATTAGTCAAAACAAATGAAGCCATTTTTAAACGATCTGAAAATGTTATCGTATTTTCCATCAGAGGCCATTTTGAATTAGACATAATTTTCATTTAAATAATTAACAACTTTTACAATACCATCTAGTAAACAGACTTTTGGTTTCCAACCTAAAGAATTTAATTTAGTGACATCTAAAACTCTTCTTGAAGCACCATTTGGTTTTGAAGTGTCCCAAATAATATCTCCATCATAATTTACAACACCACTAATCAGATTAACAATATCTAAAATACTAGTCTCAATTCCAGTGCCAATATTAATTAAAGGATCTGTATTTCGATTCATTAAAAATATTGAAGCATCGGCAAGATCATCTGCATATAAAAATTCTCTTCTAGGAGAACCATCACCAAAACACTCAACAAAAGAAATATTTTCTTTTTTAGCTTTCCAAATTCTATAAATCAAACTTATCATTACATGACCTTTTAATGGGTCAATTTTATTTTCTAATCCATATATGTTACATGGATTTACTGAAATAAAATTATCATTATATTGAGTCCTATAAGCTTCACATAGTTTAATTCCAGATATTTTAGCAAGAGAATAAAACTCATTTGTTTTTTCAAGATCGCCAATTAATAAGTCACTTTCTTTTATTGGAAAATTGCAATGTTTAGAGTAAACCGATGATGAAGCAAAAAATATTAATTTTTTAACTCCATACATATGAGATATTGAAATAATATTATTTTGTATGTTTAAATTATCCAAAAGATATTCTACTGGATAATTAATATTATCAAGGACCCCACCACATTTAGCAGCGGTAAGAAAAACATATTCTGGTCGATTAATGTCAAAAAATTTTTTAACATCATATTGACTTCGAAGATCAAAATGAGATCTAGGAGAAGAAACAATATTTGCATATCCTTGTTCCTTTAATTGCCTTACAATTGCAGATCCAACTAATCCAGTGTTTCCTGCAACATATATTTTACTATTATTATCCATTAATACACATATCCTCAACTAATTCATCAAATGAAATTTTTGGTTTCCACCCAAGTTTTTCTTTTGCCTTGGTAGCATCACCTAATAAGGTTTCTACCTCTGCTGGTCTAAAATATTTAGAATCAACTCGAACAATAACATTACTGGTGTTTTTATCCACTGCAACTTCATTCAGTCCTTCTCCCTGCCACTCCAAATTAAATCCAAAATATGGTGCTGCATTATTTACAAAATCTTTGACTGAATGTTGTTCTCCTGTAGCAATGATATAATCGTCAGGTTCATCTTGTTGAAGCATTAACCACATTCCCTCAACATAATCTTTAGCATGTCCCCAATCTCGTTTAGCATTCAGATTACCAAGTGTAAGAGTATTTTGCAATCCAACAGAAATTCTAGATAATCCTCTAATAATTTTACGAGTTACAAATGTTTCTCCACGACGAGGAGACTCATGATTAAACAAAATTCCAGAACTTGCATGAAGTCCATAAGACTCCCTGTAGTTCTTTACAATCCAATATCCATAAACCTTGGCAACACCATAAGGTGAACGTGGATAAAATGGTGTCGTTTCTTTTTGAGGAATCTCTTGAACCTTACCAAACATCTCTGATGTAGATGCTTGATAGATTCTTGTTTTTTCTTCTAGATTAAGAAGACGAACTGCTTCAAGAATACGGAGAGTTCCAAGAGCATCAGTCTGTCCAGTGTATTCTGGCAACTCAAAAGATACTTTTACATGACTCTGAGCGCCAAGATTATAAATTTCATCTGGTTGAACTTGTTGAATAATTCTTACAAGATTAGTAGAATCTGTCAAATCACCATAATGAAGTTTAATTTGATTGAAAATATGATCTATTCTATCAGTGTTAATAGATGATGAGCGTCTAATAATCCCATGAACATTATACCCTTTTTCTAGAAGGAGTTCTGAAAGATAAGATCCGTCTTGCCCTGTAATTCCAGTAATTAATGCTGTTTTCATTTTTATACAATTTTAAAAATTTACAAGGAGTTTTCTTTTAAAAATAAAAATAGTTCTTCATAATTTGTTTTTTCTTTATGAAATCTAAAAACTTTTTTATCTTTTTTTCCCAAGATAATATTGGAAAACTCAGTTCTGTTTTGAATAGCATCATCACCAATAATAATTTGATTTGTATTGCAATAATAAGCAGCCAAATCACCAGGACTCGTTCCAGTATTGATAAAGTTATTAGATTCATCAACTACAGTCAGAAATAATCTAACATCCAAGAAACCTACCATATCGAGGTAAGATATATACTCATTTTCAATAACAGGAAATTTAACTAAATCATTAATAACAACCAAATTTATTTTATTCTTTATATGAAAATCAACCACTTTTAAATAAAAATCAAACTCAACACTTCCAAATCCAAGATCTCCAGAAGTTCCATTTTCACCAACTAAGTAATCATTAATATTTCCAGAACCATAGTTTCGAGTTTTCCAACTATTCTTAACAAAAAATGTATTATAGGTTTTTATATCCAATCCTTTAGTTTTTTCAAATTGAGGTTTCCACAAATCAATATCATAGGATTGAACACCTTGTTCATAATATTTGCAAGAAGGCAAGTACCAAGTCCCATCTTCACCTTCAGCATACTTATGCCCAGGCGCGGGGGGCCAACCAAGTTTCCAATGAAGGTCTTTACCAATTGGATACAATACATTTCTAAAAATATATCCAGAAAATGCATCCTCATACAAATCTTCATCAAAATTACGAAGTGTATACCAGAAAGCAATTCCTCTATCAGAAATAGTCCGAAAATTATTTAAAAGAAGTTCAGTTTCCTGACTATCTTTATACGCTTTTGTAGTATCAATAAATCCTTCCAGAGTTACAAGAATATCCACATAAGGTTCATAGAATACTTCCTGACCAGAAAAACAAAAACCTATTTTTGGACCCTTTACATTTTCAAAGAACTCTATAAAAAGTTCATTAAAAAACGTAGGATAAAATCCATACTCAGTCCAAACATAATTTACCAAAGAATATTCTTCAGTATTAATAGTATCCAAAATTCCTTTTATTTCGTCTACTGATTTAATTTTTAATTTTTGAATCACAGTAATTTACCTCGACTGAATAAAAAGATTTTCTCCATTATCAAACCAAAAAGTTTCATAATCTATCTCATCAATAAGAGAATTTAATTCTTCCATAGAATGACCGCACTGACTCATATTACCAGCATTATATTCTAATAAAATTTTTGGTTTATATTTTTTAATTGTTTCAATACCACCTTTTATTATATCATACTCAGATCCTTCTGTATCCATTTTAATCAAATCTATTTTTGTATCTAAGAATAGATTATCTATTGTATTAAGTTTAATTGGATGATCTACAGATTCGCTTTCAGAAAATCTTTGAATATTTCTACCAATAGTATTCAATCCCCTATGTGTTGGACATATCTTTAAAATACCATCACCAACTTTGTCACTCAATACATCAGAACAAAGGACAACATTATCAATATTATTAAGTTCTATATTCTCTTCAAGTAAAGAATAGTTAAAAGGATCTGGTTCAAAGCAATACCATTTTGTATTTGAATAGTATTTTGCAACAAGTGAAAATGTTCCAGTATTTGCACCAATATCTAATATCACAAAATCATCTTGAATTTGATCTACAAATTTTTGAATTGCATTTAATTCCCAAATAAAATGCGTGTCCCATTTGCCATCTTTCGAAGGATGAACCCAAGAAGAATTTAAATATAAACAATTTTCAGATACTGGAATTTCAGTTCCATTTACATAAGGAAAACTTACAGTACTCATAGATTTACAATAAAGATTGGTTCAGTAACATATTTTTCATCATCAACAAATTTCACTCTTTCTCCATACTTATCAATCAATTCTCCACAAATTTGAGGAGTGACTCTACTATCATTACGAATATAAACAATATGCCCTCGTTCCAACAAATCTAGACAGAGACGATATTGTTGACTTTCTGTAATAATATCAGTATCTTTCTTATATGTAATATAATCAAAATAGAAAGGTTTTTTATTATAGTTTATTTTATCATAATAATCACAAATAAAAGTAGCATGTTGATTATTAATTTCATCAGTTACTGTTCCTAGATTATACTCCAATCCAACTTTTTTTGCAAATGCCGCAAAAGATCTATTATCTCTAGGAAGACAAGGACCACCATAACCAAATCCATACCCAAGATATTTTCTACCAATTCTACTATCAGTACCCACAGCATTCAAAACCGCTGAAACTTCATCACCACATCCAGAATGATAAAGAACATCACCTAACATATTTGCATAACTGATTTTAGTTGTTAAGAAACAATTAATTGCAATTTTAGTGATTTCTGCTGCTGTAGTTGACATCGTACACACAATTGCACGAGTCGTCTGGATTTTCTCATATAACTTTCTAATATCAGATATAACATTGTCATTATCACCAAAAGGATCTGCACCCAAAAGTACCATATCAGCAGTACGGAGATCATGAATAATTGACCCCTGAGCAATAAATTCTGGATTATAAAAAACTTTTACACTTGAAGGAAGTTGTTTTTTAAATTCTTCACAATCACCAGGGTTGGTTGTACATCCAACAACAAAATACTTCTTCTTTGGATTGAAACTAACTTCTTCTTTGATATCTTTAACAACACTCCAAACATCGGAAACATCATAAGAACCATCTTCAAGAGAAGGAGTTGCTACAAGAGTATAAATTAAATCACACTCACGAATAACCTCTTTATTATCAGTAGTTGCTCTAAAATTTTTTGCAACTCTAAGAAGATTTTCTACCTCAGGTTCATGTGTAATAATCTTACGATTATTTAAATTATTTACATAATCTTCCCGAATATCGGAAACAAAAACTTCATATCCCGCAGATTCGCAAAGAAGAGCAAAACAAATCCCAAGTCTTCCTGCACCAATAACTCCAATTTTCATAATCATTCCTCCTTAAGTTTAGCAGTAATTAACAAATGCCACCCTAATTTTTTTTCCAAAATTCTAAACATTTCATCAGACATAGATTCAAACCAGGGTTGCTTTATATATTTTCCTTCTTTATATGGTTCTATTTGATATGGAAAAATATGATCTCTTTCAATAGAAATTACATCAAAATCTTCGGAAAGTAAATCATAAATTTCTTTCTCTGTATATGTATAAGCAATCGGACATCCATATTGTGCTTCTGGTTGATCAAGACCAATACTAATCATATAATTTTTCCAAGATTCTGAAGCATATAACATTAATTTAAATACACCATCTTTAGTTAAATACTTACTCACTTCTTTAATTACTTTTTCTGGATGTGGAGTATGATGAATAACGCCCCACGAATAAATTAAATGATATTTTTCTTCTGGAAGAAATTCAGAAAGATTTTCAGCATTCCCCTGATAAAACTCACCATGTTGGTTATAAACCTGAAATCTTTTTTTAGCGAGATCCAGACTTTCTTTAGACAACTCTACGCCAGTATATTCTGCACCGTACTTAGCAAAATTAATACCAGCAGTAGCTAATCCACAACCAATCTCTAAAACTTTTTTACCATTCCACTCATTAAATTTAGAAAAAGATTTAATGTGAGGTTCAACAAAAAATTTTTTCTTTTCTACTTCTTCAAAGTATTCTTTACTTCCAATTTCTTTTTTAGAATGTTTTATATTACAAGGTCTATTGTCCCAAAAATTTTTTACTTCGGTAATACTAGGTTTCATGAAATTTCAGTATAATCGTAATTTGCTTTTAAAGAATTAATTGTAAACGTATGATGATTATCTCTAACAATTTTTTTATTTTTATTTAATAATGAAGCAATCCAAGAAAAAGCACTATTTGCCATAATAAACAAATCAGAATTGGACATATGATAGAGATCACTTATTGGATCATCATCAATATGTAGTTGAATATCAAATTCTTCTGTTTTAAATTCTAAAAATTCTGTAAAATTTGTCGTAAATCCTTGAGAATGAATATGGAGGATTGATTTTTGATTTTTTGTATTTTCTTTTAAAAAATTAATAAGATTTTTATACCTATAAAAATCTCTATTGAAGTTATAGCATTCTCTAAAGGGAGAAATAACCTCAGATGGAACATCATTTGGATTTTCTGTTCTGATATGCAAAGAAATATTTAAACAATCTTCAAAATATTTTTTACCGTTAAAAATTAAATTATTCCTAATTTTATCAATTCTATTTTCAGTAAAAATATTATTACGATTAATATTGCAAATATTTTGTATTTGTATATGACAATTATGAAGATTAATTAATATTTTTTCAGTAGTTTTATGTTTAGTTTCAATAAATGAAAATAATTTATCATCCATATTGGATACATTATACACCTCATCCCAGTCATTCTTAACATTTGGAAAATTGAAAAAATTATCAATTAAATTGTGATATTCATTTTCAGCATATCCACTATAAGAATGGTGTCCAAAATTTATAGATCCTGGATAAACAAAATCTACCCCAATAAAATCTGTATAAAATAAAAGAAGTAAATGGAACTGAATCATAGATCCTATTCCTTCCGTACCAAAACCATCGATTAAAGGTATATTTGTCTTCCAACTATCATCAGCAACTTTATTGCTTAAAGTAAGACAAATGCTCATAACTTAAAAGTGGGAATAGGGTTCATCTTATGACTGTTAATAGAATTAAACTTTTTAAGAACTTCTACAGCATCACCAGTACCAAATTCCATTGCTTCTTCTAAAGAAGCATAAGAAGCACCAAGTTGATCTTCATCAGTTCTTCCATCATCCCACAAACCATCCGTAGGAGATGCATCAATGATACGTTGATCTATACCAAAATGCCTACCAAGTTCCCAAACTTCAGTTTTATATAAATCTGCAATAGGAGCAATATCAACTCCACCATCACCGTATTTGGTATAAAATCCTACACCATAATCTTCAACTTTATTACCAGTACCAACAACAATGCCACCAACAGAAGATGAAACCTGATAAAGAGTTACCATACGAATACGTGAACGTGTATTAGCAAGTGCATGAGAATTTGTACCAAATTCTCTCATAGTAAATTTAAAAGTTTCAAAAACTTTGGTAAGATCATACTTTTGAACTATTACATTAGTAAAGTTTTTTTGTAGCCATTCAAGATGCGTATCGGAAAGAGATTCTTGCTCTTCTTTTTGAAGAATAGGCATACCCAAAGCATAAACCGGAAGTCCAGTCTTTGCAACAAGAGTTGATGAAACTGCAGAATCAATTCCACCAGAAACTCCAATCACAAATGCTTTAATATTAAAATTTTCAACATAATCTTTTAACCATAAAACAATACGACTTTCAAGATTAGAGTAATTAGAAATCCTGTTCATATTTTTACTTAATACTTAATTGAAATTATAGCATGAAAAAATAAGTTATGCAACTCTACCGTAGTTGTCTTCAAGTCTTACAATATCATTTTCATCACAATAACCACGTTGCACCTCAATGAATGTTAATCCCTCAGTTCCAGCAGTACTTCTATGAATACTTTTTGGTGGGATATTGAATCTATCGCCAATAACACATTTTTTTAATTCATTATCAATCTGAATTATTCCACTACCTTCAACAATAATCCAATCTTCCCAACGTTGATTATGATATTGTAAAGAAAATGACTGGTTTGGTTTGAGATAAATTCTTTTTACTTTATAATTTATTTCTTCTAAAAGAACTTCATAAGTTCCCCAAGGTTTTTGTTCGATCATCATTTTCTATTAATTAATAGTAACAGTCTATCATTTATAATCTCATAAAAATCAATAGCAAAATTTTTAAATGCAGATCTCACACCTTCCTCGCTAATATAACTCCAATCCTCATTTACATTAGTTCCAAATAAGCGAACATCATCTATTACAATAATTCCACTATCTGCTTTATAATTTTGATCAATTAAAAAACATTCTTCAATTAATGGACAATCTAAATGATTTTTAGATGTATTTCCAGAAGAATAATGAGCATCTAACCAAAAAAATACTTTTTCATCGTCAGATAAAGTTTGCAAAAATTTAGGAACTTCAATCAAACTATCTCCAAAAATATGAGTACAATTTGATAAAGATTCTGTCAATGGCTTGGCAAAATTATAAAGATCTTCAGATAATTCAACTGTCCATATTTTATCAAAATATGGATAAATTGATTGTATAGTTTGCCCATATGATGTTCCAGTTTCAAGAAAAATAGAATAAAGATTTATATCTGAAACCAAATCAAATAATTTATCCGCATAAGTGTTTAAATCTTGTAATGTTAAAGAAGCAGCCATTATTTTTACCTAAATTAATTTGGAATGTATACTGGAGTATTATTTAGAAAAGGAATAAATTTAACATCATCATTATGAATACCTTGATACATCAGATATTTTTCTGCTTTGATATTAAGAACATCGATTAAATAAGGAACTGAAGTATGAACAGTGTGAATCTCTTTTGCATTTTCAATAACCTTACACCAATCAAACAAACAGAAACCATCATAGAATTCTGATTCTACAACTTGAATATCAAAGTCAGGAAACTTGAGAATATTATTTCTTTTATTATCAGTATTAGCATAACGATTAACGAACACATATTCAGTGTCGTCTTTAAGTCCTAATATATTATAATAAAGTTCGTTTTCTTTTTCTACATTTCTTGTAAACTTAAATCCTTCAGACCATTTATTCCAATCAAGAAAAAGTTGAAGATACTTAGCGTGCATACACATACAAGTTTCTAAATCTGTAATACCAAAATCATTTTTCCAAAAATGAATCATATCCATTCCTAGATAAACAAATTCTGGAGATTGAATAATTCCAAGTTGTCCATAATATTCTTTTCCTGGAAAATTATCATTCTGAGAACAAAAATCAATATCAGTAATATAATTTTTAATCCAAAGGATATTTTCTTTCAAAGGCCAAATAACTTTATATCCCATTGAGAGATATTTTCTAGCAACATACTGAAGAAAAAATACATCTCCAATACCTGCAGGTTGATTAATCAAACAAATTTTCATTTTACCCCTCTATAAAGTTTTACAGAATCTTCTCTCAGAGTTCTTCCAGTAGCAATAGCATTATCTACCATAAGATTTAAAGCTTGTACTAAACGTGGACGTTTAACTTTGAAGCAGATATCAATCTTTCTTTTCAATTCTGCAATTTCAGAATCAGTCTTTGCTTCTTGAATTGCATCTTCAAGCATCCACATACGAGTATGGAGAATTGAAAGTTTCTCAATTACTTCACCAAGATTATCAGTTTCAATATATTCAACATCAGGAAGTTCTCTGCGAGAAAGAACTTCATCAATTGTTTCTTTAATACATTCGTCAATTAAAGTTCCAAATTTACTCATGAATTCAATCCGTATATGCAACAAGTTGATAGTCTTCAATAATTTTATGAGAAGTATATTCTGGAGCGATTCCAAAATATACAGGAAGATATTCAATTTTATAATTCTCATTAATAGAAAGAATCAAATTTTCCAGTACATCTTTGCTATCAGAAAAGTAGGTAGGAATATCATCAATAACAATAGTATGATTTTTAATTGAATGATTCTTAATTAGTTCAAGTTCTTCAAAGGTAGGAACTCCACCACCTTCATCATGAGCATCTAACCAAAAACAAGATTTATCATTAACAACTTCCAACATTTTAGGTATACAGTCTAATGAAGTTCCAAGATAAAGACTCACATTATCATTTTCAGAAAATCTTTCCATACAATGTTCATATCTATCTTTCATGAATTCACAACTTAAAATTTCTTGAAATCCATGATCCAAAGCATATTGAACACCATGTCCAAGATGTGTTCCAGTTTCTACAAAATACTTACATCCAAGTTTTACACCAAAGTCTCTAAACAAGAATGCACATGTAGGTATATTTTTAGATTCTGTTAGATAAAGATCTTCAAAATATTTTTGTTTATCAAACATTATAGTTCTCCCAAATATAGTCTTCTACAATTTCCATTTTTAATGCTCTGTTAAAGTTATCTTGTATTGCATCCATTTTACTATAATACATTTCTTCAGTCAAGGACTCAATATCAAATCCATCTTCAAGAATAATCATTCCATCAAGATTGAACCATTTACCTACACTTGGAGTTCCATAATAAATGGGAATAGTTCCTGTTAGAAAACAATCAAGAAGTTTTTCACTGAAGTACTGATTACTGTTTTCTATTGCCACTGAAAACATATAATCACAAAGTCCCTCTTCTTTGTTTTTAATTTCCATATTACCTCTCCCTCTACCAAACCAAGGAGCATAAGGTGCAAGTTGTTCTACCATAGCAAGACGATCTCTATGTCCAGGAAGCCAAGAAGACATGGAACAAATAATAGAAACTAATTTAGTCTTTGGATAAATTTTTGGTTCTTTAATATAAGAACCATATCCAGGAATCCAATAAATCTTTTCATGCATATCACAAAGTTCTTCACACCATGTAAAAATTTTATCATATGATTTAATATATTCATCAAAATTTTCTTTTACATGTTTTATAACTGGTTCAGATATCCAATGACTTTCAAGAATTATGCCATATTTCTTTTTGCTTTTTTTATCTTGAAGTCCTAAAGGAAGAAAATTATCAACATAAAAAGTTTCATCATTTTCAGTAATAGAATGAAAAGTTTTTTGTTGATTACCTACACCTTCATGAACCCATTCAATATGTTTAGATTCTTTTGCGTGAACGATGTATCCTTTATTATCATTATCTAAATGAATGAAAGTATCATTCAATAGTTTAAATTGTTTTTTCATATCAACACCCATTAGCAACGCAAAAAATTTTAAAAGGAATCTGTGGGTTCATACACAATGAAGCAAGAAACATATTACTACTTCCACCGATAACTAAATTAGTTTTACTACATAACATTACATCTAAAAAAGCATTTTGATATTCTTTTTCATATTCATCATCACTCATTGGTGTATGCGAATATCTTCCACCTTTCCAATCAATATCTATTGGAAATCTATCTCTTTGAGTAAAAATACACTTATCACCAAAAACTTTTACAAATTCATCAACGAAAGGTTGAACTAAAGTTGTTAGAAGAACAGCATCATAGTCATCTATGACATCTTTAATAGATTGTATGGCATTTTTAAGAACATCTGGACCCCCAAGTTTATATCCTTTAGTTGCATTAACATAATGTTCAGAATGTCGAAGCATTAAAGATACAACCTTTTTACCTTCAATCAATTTTTCTTCTTCTTTTATCAAATTATCAAATTTTTCAGTAAATTTAAATTTATTCCATTGTTTATTAAAAGCATTTCGAGTAAGAGTTAAAAATTCAATATCATTATATTGATCTTTATGCCCACCTCTTCCCTCATATTTAAGAGTATCTTCAGGATAATTTGGCAAATTTGATTTGAAATCTTCTGGATAAGTTTCGAAATAGATAAAATCTTTAGGGAACTCATCTTTCAAGTATTCATTTTTTTCAAAAAATTTTAAAAGTAAATTTTCTTTCAAAATTTCTTCAAAGTTATTAACATCATAGGAATTTAACCACCTATAACTAGAATAACTGTTTCCTGGATAATGAGTTTTGTTTCTTGCATGAAGAGTGAGATTAATTTCGTTATTTGATTTTTCTGCTGTTTCCATCCAGGAAAGATGTGCCAAAAACCCACTAAAGGTTCCAGCACAATTTCCAGAAATTATGTTCATTATGTTTCCCCAAAATTAAATTATTTTTTTGAATTTACCTGAGCAGAAACCCATTCATATGTCTTACGAATGCCTTCTTCAAGAGTTTGTGAATAATCCCAACCAAGTTTCTCTCTAATAAGATCGTTATTTGAATTACGACCACGAACTCCAAGAGGTCCATCAATATGCTTTTTAATAATCTCTTTACCAGCAACTTTAGCAACAGTATCTGCAAGATGATTAATTGTAACAATCTCTTCGGAACCAATATTTACTGGACCAGTAAAATCAGAATCCATCAAACGACGAGTTGCTTCAATACATTCATCAATAAAAAGAAATGAACGGGTTTGTTCACCATCACCCCAGATTTCAATCTCACCACCTTCAGAAGAAAGTTCTGCTACTTTACGACACATAGCTGCAGGAGACTTTTCCCTACCACCAGTCCAAGTTCCTTCAGGTCCAAAAATATTGTGATAACGAGCAATTCTTACAGGAATATCATAATTACGATTATATGCAAGATAAATTCTTTCTGAAAAAAGTTTTTCCCATCCATATTCACTATCGGGACCTGCTGGATAAGCATCAATCTCTCTTAGACCGGGATTATTCACATCCATTTGAGCATATTCTGGATACATACAAGCAGATGAGGAATAAAAAATTTTAGTCTTGTTTACTCTTTTAATATCATTTAATTTTCTTTGGGATTCAAGAACATTTAAATTTACTGATGCGGAATTATGCATAATATCTGCATCATTGTTACCACTAAAAACAAATCCTGCTCCTCCCATATCAGCAGCAAACTGATAAATTTCATCAAAAGTATCAATGTACTTATTAGAAATAACCTTGTAAAAATTTCCCAATTCTCCTTTAAATTGAAGAACACGTTCTACAAAGTTTTGATCCGTAAGATCCCCCCTAATAAATTCATTAGCATCTGAATTAGAGTACTCTGGATATTTGAGATCTACACCACGAACCCAATATCCTTCGGAACGCAATCTCCTAACCATGTGATTACCAATAAAACCACCAGCACCAAGAACAAGTGCTTTTTTTGTATACTGACTCATAAAATTATAAATTCTACAATATATATTATACTAAAAAAGGAGAGTTTATGCAACTCTCCTCTAGGTCTTTCAGGCTCGCCACCAATTCTTTGACTGGAAATTGGAAACCAGGCGGGAGTAACCTCCATCCGCACCACCAATCCTTTAAAGAGAGATTGGAAACTCATAAGGGGTCATACTTGACTCCACCAGTATAAGTTTTAAGTCATTCCAGGACTCAATAAAAGTTGGGTTAACTTTGATACCTCAGTAATACCAAAGAATGCTATCAAAAATAGCACATCCCAGAGTTTGAGTTTGATAGCAAAAGGAATACCGAGTAGTCCTCCAATAAATTTTATCATCAAACCACTTTTAAAATCTCCCCACAACATGATTTGATAACCAAGTAAAAGGAGAAAGTTCCCGACGTATCTTAGGATACTTGCTTTAGACATAAGGGGGGCATTTCATCACCGACCAGGGCTAGTTTTAAGTCATACCGAGACTATTTAATCATCATCACTATCTCTTACATAACAAGGAACTCTGTCTGAATCTAACCAACGACAATATTGATGATCTTCCATGGCAGTTAAACACTGCATTTGATTATCAAAAAGATAAATGTCATTCCAGCGTTTGGTATAAAAATTTTGTTTTTGTAGACGATAATCAGGTTTGCCGTTTATTTCAAGGATACCCGCTTCAATAAAACGGTATCCTTCACATTCCAGAAGAACTTTGGTTTTCATGCAACCTCAACAGATTCAAGATCTTGTGCGACATACTCCATAAGAATTTCGTAGTCGTCAAGGGGATCACCAGAAAATACCAGACCTTCATTTTCATAAAAGCGGCGAACCTTTTTATAAAGTTTCGGATTCTTTACATCAAGGTAGATTTCCCCGTTAGCAGCAAGACGAAGAGTGCTAACATCTTTCTTAAACTTTTGAATCAGAGACATTGTTTTGTTTGTTGACCTAGTTATTATAAGGTGTTTAGACTTGTGTGTCAAGTGTGCCAGTCGTAAAACTGGCAATCGGGGTGACACGGATCGAACGTGCGTCTTCTTGCTCCCAAAGCAAGCCGTCTACCTCTGACTTACACCCCGTTATATTATCTATAATATCTGACTTCATCTAATTTGTCAAGGATATGCGTTTCTAAACGCCCACTCAATAAAAAAAGCAATACTAGAAAAAAGTATGATTGCAGATATTATTGTCTTATACATTATTAACATCTCCTAAAAACTTTGAAAGGGGATCTCTTTTTGTTTTTACAATTTCAACTGCCCTCTTATAAAACATATTATTTGTATTTCCAGAAGCCTCAAAGGTTTCTTTAATACGGACCCAATTATTGTAAGTATGTTGGTCCATAAAAGTTTAGTTTGAATACTACTAGTTATACTAATCAATATTCTTATCTTGTCAAGTATGTGAGAATATCAAGACATACTTTAAGAAAATATTAAACGGAGAGAAGGCGAGTCGAACGCCTAAGGGCTTTAACACCTCAACGCTTTTCAAGAGCGGTTCCGTCACCAATCGGATTGTCTCTCCAAAAAATCTTTATCGAACTTCAAAATCTAAGCGTCTTACCTTACGCTGACGCCTTGCTTCTTGCCACTGAATATCTTCTTGAGTAAGAACTCCAGATTTCTTTTTGATTTGAGTGGAGTTTAGCATAATAACCTTAGATAAATCAACTGCAGAGATTTTATCTCCACGAATAGTTGCCATATTTGAACAACCACAAGTTACAGTTTTAGTAGGATGCCCCTCTATCTCTCTATTGCACAACTTGCAACGAATGCGTAAATTTTCCATTTTATTATCAGAATTTATTGTTGCTGTACGAATGGTTGTACTTGATATGGATCCATTGGTTGTTCTTCTGGAACTTCAATTGGAGTTTGCTCAGAATCTTCGATTGAAAGTTTAGCAGTTTTTTCAGTAAATGACCTCAACATCCAAACAAATTTGCCATGCGATTCCATCAAATCTTGAGAAATACTAGCAGTCGCATATTGTTTCTGTGCTTCTGCTTCTTCAGATAAAGCAGTAAGTAATTCAATTAAAGTAAGATTATCAACCATCAAACGCTTGACCATCTCATCTGATTTTGTAATTGGTTTACCAGGAATTATTTGTTTTTGTCCCATCTCATCAATTTGAGAAGTATTAGATCCCTCACCAACCGTTGCAACTTCAACGATTCTTGTGAGAGTCCCAATAGGACGAACATTCATAAAACGCATATGTTCGCTGATACGATCAATTTCTTCAAACATAGTTTCATACTGCTCACCAAAAAGAGTATGAAGTTGTTGAAAATCAGGACCCACTACATTCCAATGAAAAACCCATGTCTTATGAAAAAGGACAAAAAGATTTGCCTGTACATCACTAATGAGTTTGTATAATTTTTCCATTACACCAATACTTTTTAAAGTATTTATAATTCTATTGTTGCAATAGATATTCTACAGTATTTGCAATATCATTCATTGCGTCACGAAGATTTTCTCTTTGTCCAGATTCTTGCTTAATAATTGGTCGATGATCGTCGGTTAAAGTCCAACGCCATTGTTTCATGGAATTACAATACCAAAGATTTATTTTCATTCTAGAGACATAAGTACCTCAAGTCATCAGATACAATACATTAAAAAGGGGGTTTTGTCAACCCCCCATTGATTATCACTGACCGATACTCTTCACACGATTACGTGCTTTGTTGAGTACAGAACCTGCAAGAGGAACATAACCCAAATCATCAGCAACCATTTGTGCCTTACCACT
>JACCDG010082524.1_pt1 | contig 22659 bp, 18 predicted proteins | sample 7442471 | NCBI WGS metagenome assembly JACCDG01 (sample SAMN15323444, study PRJNA562643) | freshwater metagenome | isolation source: river surface water | place: USA:Blue River Watershed | collected 2017-08-17 | reverse complement strand
GTGCTCATGTATTTGTTGGTGGTCACGCGGCTGATGGTGGATTCGTGCAGGCCCAACTCTTCGGCAATCTCGCGCAACACCATGGGTCGCATGGCGAGTTCGCCGTGGATAAAGAAGTTTTTTTGACGTTCAGCAATGGCATTGCTCACGCGCAAGATGGTGTCAAAGCGTTGCTGAATGTTCTTGATGAACCAACGCGCCTCTTGCAAACGTTGTTGCAGTCCTGCATGTGCTTCGCCTTTGCCGCCTTTGAGCGCGTTGGCGTAAATGTCATGCACGCGCAAACGAGGCATCACATCGGGGTTGAGCGCGACCTTAAATTTTGGCGCGGTAGTGGACTTACCCACGCGTGTGACCAGTACATCAGGCACCACCACATGGCGCTCGACATCGGCAAAGCGGCGACCCGGCTTGGGCTCTAGGCGGCCAATCAAGGCAATCGCCACTTTCACATTGGCTTCGCTGTCGCCCACGATGACGGCCAGGCGTTTGAAATCGCGCTTGGCCAACATGTCCATCGGTTGTTTGCACATGCGAATGGCGGTGTCACGCACTTGCAGCGCCTCTTCACCTTTGGGTTCTAGGGCTTTGAGTTGCAAAATCAAACACTCAGCCAAATTGCGGGCACCCACACCCACAGGTTCCAAGCTTTGCAGCAGCGACAAGGCCACTTGAAAGCGGTGTTCGAGCTCTTCGATTTGCTCTTCATCATCGCCACCCAAACCTTCGGCCAAGCTGCGCAGCGTGTCTTCTAAGTAGCCATCGTCATTGAGGTTTTCAATCAAGTAGCGCAAGGCTGCTTGATCGGTCGGACTCAAGCGCAAGGCCAAAGCTTGGCGGTGCAAATGTGAGGCCAGCGACTCTTGCATGCGCGCCAACTCAGTGGCATCAGCGGCGTCGCTGTCGGTGGTGGTATTGCTGTTGCTGGCGGGCGCATCGCCGCCCCACTCGGAATCGTCAGCAGAAAACTCAACGCTGCCATCGCCGTCCCAGCTTTCGGCAACGCCGTCCACACTGGGCTCGGTGTCGCTGGCCGTGTTGTCAACGCTGATTTCAGACACACCACCATCGAGTGATGGCACGTCGCGCATGGGCTCAATCTCTTCGTCGCGGGCCGGTGCATCGACCTTGTCAAGGCCAAACTCTTCGCGCGGGGCTTCTTCATACTCTTTGTCGAGAAACGGGTTCTCGTCGAGCATTTGCTCAATCTCTTGGCTCAGCTCCAAGGTCGACAACTGCAGCAGTCGGATCGACTGCTGCAACTGGGGCGTGAGCGCCAGATGTTGTGAAACACGGAGTGATAAACCTTGCTTCATCGTTTCGCTCCGAAACGATGAGCGACGCTGGGCCGCCCCAAGGCGCGAAGGCCCCCTAGGGGGGCAGCGAAACACGAAGTGATAAGCGTGGGGGTCTGCATACTACATTCGGAAGTGTTCGCCGAGGTACACGCGGCGCACATCTGCGTTCTCGATGATTTCACGCGGCGTGCCCTGCGCCAGCACACGGCCGTCGCTGATGATGCACGCGTGGTCGCAAATACCCAAAGTCTCGCGCACGTTGTGGTCGGTGATCAATACGCCCATGCCGCGGTTTTTCAGAAAACCAATGATGCGTTGAATCTCAATCACCGCAATCGGATCAATACCCGCGAAGGGCTCGTCCAACAAGATGAAACGTGGGTTGGTCGCTAAAGCGCGTGCAATTTCCACGCGGCGACGCTCACCGCCCGACAGTGCCACCGAGGGCGATGCACGCAAATGGTCCACGCGCAACTCTTGCAGCAGTGATGTCAAGCGCTTTTCAATTTCGTCACTCGACAGAGGCTTGCCGTTGTCGTCACGCTGCAGCTCCAACACTGCGCGCACGTTGTCTTCCACATTCAACTTGCGAAAGATCGACGCTTCTTGTGGCAAATAGCTCAAGCCCAAACGCGAACGGCGGTGAATGGGCAAGTGCGCCACGGGTTCGCCATCGATGGTGATGCTGCCGCCATCGGCACGCACCAAACCCACGATCATGTAAAACGATGTCGTCTTGCCCGCGCCGTTCGGCCCCAGCAACCCAACCACTTCGCCCTTTTTCACGGAAATCGACACATCGTGCACCACCTTGCGACTGCCATAGGCTTTCTGCAGGTGATGCGCTTCCAAGCGACTTTCAGTCGCGTCGGCTTTATGCGTAGGTGAATGGATATCCGTCACGGTTTGTCCAATGTTTTGCTGCGCGGAGCCAGCACAGCTTTGACCCGACCTGTGCCAGCTTTACCGCCCTCTTGGGTGCGCTGCCCGTCGATGCTGAACACATCGGTCAGGTTTTCATAAATGATGAGCTTGCCGGTCATGGTGTCATTCAACACCGCACCGCGGTAGCGGCGCACTTCGGCTTGATCAATGAGTTTGACGCGATCTGCTCTGCCATCAAACTCGATGCGCAAGGCTTCGCCTTCCATGAACTCATCGTTGCCTTCACGTTTTTGGCGAAAAAAAGCTCGCTTGTTAGGCTCTGGGAGGATGACACCGAACTGGTAACCGTCTGCATCTTCACGCATTTCAATGCGTGTACCTCGCATGACCATCGTGCCACGCGTGAGCACAGCTCGCCCAGTGAAGATGCTGACTTGGTTCAACTCGTCATGCACCAAGTTGTCGGCTTCGATGTTGGTGGGCTTCTCGCGATCTGCTTTTTCCGCCGACGCCGCTACCGGCACGATGGCCATCAGAAGCGCGAGGGAGAAAGAAGCGAATGAAGTCAAGGCACGAATATTGCTCGTTAGGTTGATGGCATTCTAACCATCTAAAAGAAGCAATTTTCGTGCTGACGCACAGCCTAAGGGGCTGAAACCACCAATGGCTTAACGACCGCGACGCACTTCACCAATCAAATAATCAGCCACTTGCAGTGCGCGGTCCATGGTCTGGGCCAACCCACCATCAGTGTAGAAACGGCCAGCAATGCCTAAGGCAGGAACGCCTTGCACTTTGAACGCGTCTTGCAGCTGTGTGGCGCGTCGGGCTTTGGTAGCCACTCCAAAGCTGTTGAACATGTCCAAAAACTTCTTCTCAGCCAAACCGTTTTTGTTGGCCCATGCGGCCAAGGCTTGCGCAGTGTTGAGTTGTTGACGCTCGGTGTGAATCGCGTGAAACAACTTACCGTGCATGGCATCGACCATGTTGAGCGATTCAAACACGTAGTACGCGCGTTGCTGCGCTTCAAAGTCGTCACGGAAACGCACGGGCACACGTTGCACCACGATGTCTTTGGAAGCGGCTTTGACCCAAGCTGCAAATTGCGGTTCAAAAGAATTGCAATGGGGGCAGCTGTACCAGAAGAACTCAAGTACTTCGATCTTGCCTGTGCCGACATCGGTAGGCACGCGTTTGTCGAGTGACAAATAGTCTTTGCCTTCAACAGGCTTAAATGCTGAAGGGCCTTGGGCATGAACTGCCAAAGGCAAACCAGTTACAGCAGCGGCACTGATGGCAGCCAAAGAAAAATCACGACGTTTCATGGGGTACCTCTTGGTGTTTAACGTTGCACCCGCACCATGGCGGAATCGATGTGAGCAGCTTCGAGTTTGGCACGCACGCGTTCGGCTTCGGCTTTGTCCATTGGGCCGACACGGACTCTGTAGACCGTGCGACCGCCTTGGTCACGCTCGCTGATTTTGGTGTCTAGGCCCAGAAGCGCCGTTTTGGCTCGCTGGGCTTGTGCCTCTTCTGTACTGCGGTAAGCGCCAGCTTGTACAAAGTAAATAAAGGGGTCTGCATTGACAGGCTCAGCGGCTTTGGCCTCCACAGGCTTGGCCTCGGGCGCCTTGGTCTCTGATGGCTTAGCTTCAGGCAATTTGGATTCAGCTTTGGGTTTGGCTTCTGGCTTGGGCTCGGCAGATTTCACCTTGGCCAAATCGCCGAGTGGGTCAACGCTTTTGGGGTCAACTTTGCTGGCGGCGTCTGTCTTGGGCTCCGACCTTGCATCCGAGGTGGGTTCATCCGCTTTGTCGCCTGACTTTGCGCCCTTCTTGCCATACAGAGGCGCGTTCGGGTCCCAGTCTTTGTTCTTCTCGGCTTCGGCTGCATCCAAATCGGCAGAGCGCACTTGGCCTTTGCTGATGAACGGAATTGGCACTTTGGTGACGTAAATTGCCACACCCAAAGCCACGGCTAAGCCCACCACCAACCCAATGATGAAGCCCACCAAAGTACCGCCGCGTTGCTGATTCATGCTCAAAATCTCCGTCCCATTTACATGCTGGCGGGGGCTGACACGCCCAACACCGCCAAGCCATTGTGCAGCACCTGTGCGGTGGCCGCCACCAGCGCCAAGCGTGCTTTTTTGACCGCTTCGTCATCCACCAAAATACGCTCAGCATCGTAGTAGCTGTGGTAGCTGGCAGCGAGGTCACGCAAGTAGAAGGTCACATCGTGCGGCGCAAAATCAGCCGATGCTGCGGTCAACATCGCTGGGTACTTGGCCAGTTGCAGCATGAGGGCTTGCGCTTGGGGGCTTTCGAGCGCCGACAAGTCCACGTCTTGTAGCGAGGCCACATCGCCGCCATCTTTGTCGGCCCATGCACGCAGCACCGAACAAATGCGGGCGTGTGCGTATTGCACGTAGTACACGGGGTTGTCGTTGTTCTTTTGCACGGCCAAGTCCACATCGAAGGTGTACTCGGTGTCGGGCTTACGGCTCAGCAAAAAGAAACGCACCGCATCTTTACTGGTCCACTCAATCAAGTCACGCAAGGTCACGTAGCTGCCGGCGCGCTTAGAAATTTTCACCTCTTCGCCACCACGCATCACGCGCACCATGGTGTGCAACACGTAGTCGGGGTAGCCTTCTGGGATGCCCACATTGGCCGCTTGCAAGCCAGCGCGAACACGGGCAATGGTGCCGTGGTGGTCAGTACCTTGAATGTTCACCACCTTCGTAAAACCGCGCTCCCACTTGGTGATGTGGTACGCCACGTCCGGCACAAAGTAGGTGTAAGTGCCGTCTGTCTTTTTCATCACACGGTCTTTGTCGTCGCCGTAGTCGGTGGACTTGAGCCACAACGCACCGTCTTGCTCGTAGGTCTTGCCAGCGGCTTGCAGGCGAGCGACGGCATCGGCCACTTTGCCGCTGGTGTACAGGCTGCTCTCGAGGTAGTAGTTATCGAACTTGACGTCAAAGGCTTTCAAGTCGAGGTCTTGCTCGTGGCGCAAGTAGGCCACGGCAAATTCGCGCATGCCGTCCACATCGTTCACATCGCCGCTGGCGGTGAATTCGCGGTCATCAGACTTGACGGTTTTGCCTGCCAAGAAATCGGTGGCGATGTCTTGGATGTAGTCGCCGTTGTAAAACGCTTTGCTCTCTGGGTTCTCAGGGTCAACCGGCCAGCCTTCATCCCCGGGCTTGAAACCTTGGGCGCGCATGTGCGTGCTCTTGGCTAAGGTGTTGATTTGCACGCCCGCATCGTTGTAATAAAACTCGCGATAGACGTTGAAGCCTTGCGTGGCAAACAAATTACAAATCGCATCGCCCAAAGCGGCTTGGCGGCCGTGGCCCACGTGCAGTGGGCCGGTGGGGTTGGCAGACACAAACTCGACCAACACGCGTTGACCGCTGTCGGCTTGGAAACCAAAACAATCTTTGGCCGCCAACACCTCACGCACGATTTGTTGCTTGGCAGCAGGCTTCAGACGGATGTTGATAAAGCCAGGGCCGGCGATCTCGATGTCTTGCACCCACTGTTGGTACACGGGCGCAGCCAGCAGCGCGTCGCGCAGCTGTTCGCCGAGCTGACGAGGGTTGAGCTTGAGGGGCTTGGCCAGCTGCATCGCAGCCGTGATCGCAAAGTCGCCATGTGCGGCGACCTTGGGAGATTCAAAAGCAGCCTTGTTACCGGAACCGGGCAACAAACCGTCGAGGGCTTGGCTCAGAGCGGCCAGCAATTCTTGTTTAACTTGGAGCATGGCTAGATTTTACGGGGCAGGTCCGTAATTCCGAGAGATCGCTGATTTTTTTGGCATGATCTACCCATGCGCGACGCCCATACCCTTACCCCCTCCGACCGTTTTCAATACACCCCCACTCTGTCGTGCGTGATGCCCGCTTACAACGAGGGTAAAAACCTTGGCACTTTGGTGCCACAGGTGCTGCAAACCTTGCAAGCCTTGGGGTCGCAAGTGGAGATTGTGCTTATCAACGACGGTAGCCGTGACGACACCGCACAAGTGGTTCAAGCGCTGTGCGCAGCACACCGCGAGGTGGTGGGCATTGATTTATCGCGCAACTTCGGCAAAGAAGCGGCCTTGATGGCTGGCGTCGATGCCGCACGTGGCGAGGTGGTGGTGCTGATGGACTCAGACGGCCAACACCCCGTGTCGCTGGTGGCCGACATGCTCAAACGCTGGCGCGAGGGCTCGGATGTGGTGTACGCCATTCGCAGCACGCGTGATGATCAAACTGCCCTGCATGCCAGTTTGACAGGCTTGTTTTACAAACTGATCAACACGGGCAACCGCGTGAAGATTCCGGCGCACGCCGGTGATTTCCGCTTGATGGACCGACGCGTGGTGGACGCCTTGAAGCAACTGCCCGAGCGCAACCGCTTCATGAAAGGCCTGTACGCATGGGTGGGCTTTTCGAGCACCGCCATTGACTACGAGCCTTTGCCACGCGCCGCTGGTGAGAGCAGCTTTGGTTTGCGCGGTTCATTTGCGCTGGCGCTCACTGGTGTGCTGGCGTTCTCGATTGCCCCTTTGCGCGCACTCACCGTCACTGGCTTGCTGCTAGCGATGGTGGCCTTAGGCTACGGCGCTTGGGTGGTGGCCGAGTATTTCATGTGGGGCATTGATGTACCGGGCTACGCCACGCTGGTGGTGGGCATGATGTTTTTCAGCGGCATTCAACTGTTATCTATCGGCGTGTTGGCCGAATATGTGGGCCGCATTTACGAAGAAGTGAAACAACGTCCGATGTATTTGGTCAGCCAACGCTGGGGCGCGGGCTTGTCACTCAGCCCCGTCAAAACTGTAGCGCCTGAGGTGGTTGACAACGATCCACCCACACCGGTCTAGGTCATGCGCACAGGCTTTTGGTTTTTGGTGGTGGGCGGCTCTGCCGCTGCGGTGCACATGGCAGTGTTCTTGCTGGCCTCGCCTTATATGTGGCCCGAAGTAGCCAATGCAGCGGGGTTTTGCGTCGCGTTTGTGGTGAGCTTTGCAGGCCACCGTTTTTTAAGCTTCAGCGATGCCGACACCTCGTTGTGGCAAAGCTTTCGCCGCTTTGCAGCCACCGCGCTGGCTGGATTTGCCGCCAACGAGTTGATGTTTATTGCCCTGCTTCGCGGGCTAGATTTGCCTGATTGGTTGGCGTTATTTTTTGCCTTGGTGTTTGCATCCGCGCAAACCTTTTTGCTGAGCCGCTTCTGGGCTTTTCGTCGCAAGGCTTGATCGGTACAAGGTCCATGCAAGGCCTTGATGAACCAGTGTGAATCCTTCGTGAGCTGATGCGTTTAGTGTGGCCGATGCATTGGGTGCCACCACCCACGCACGTGGGTCTTGCTTCAAACTTTGCAAACGCGCCAAAGGCACCAAACTGCGTGCCGCATTGGCATCAAAGTCTGCACCTTCAAACAATTCACGTCGCCAGTTGTCGCCTGCGGCTTGGCGCAAGGCATCCCAATCTTGAATGACTTCCAAGGGGCGCTCAAGTTGTGCATAAAAAGGCAAGTCATACGGGTACTCATCCACAGTGGCCACCACATCGGTTGGCAGCGCAGCACATGCCAAGACCTGCGCAACGTCTTCACTACTTTGCTGAAGCGTGTAGCGACTGGCACTGAATTGAGCTACCAACGCCAAGCCCACATTCACAAAAACCAAAGCGCCAAAAGCAGGACGGCCCCATGCACGTACAGCTGCATGCTTTTGCCACCATAACGCCGCCAACACCGCCAAAGGCGGCATGACAGGTAAGGCATAGCCAATCAGCTTGGAGTTGGGGATGGAGAAGAAACCCAAAATGGCAATCACCCAAATCCAACACAAGGCGACCCATCGCGAGTCAACACCACCTGCATCAACCTGCGTGGCGCGCGTGGCAATTGCACGCAAGCGCTGCACGCCATCGGTCGCCACCACAAACACCCAAGGAAAAATCAGTACGGTGGTGGCCAAACCATAAAACCACCATGGTCTGGCATTGTTAAACGTGGTGGCGGTGTAGCGGCCAAACTGGTGTTTACCAAACATATAGGCCAGCATGTCGGGGTGTTCACGTGCGGCCAAGATGAACCACGGCAAGGTGATGGCGGCAAAAAGCAACAAGCCACTTACCCAAGGCAAAGACAAAATTTTTCGCCACTGCCATGTGTAGGTCACCCACACGAACAACACCAAGCCTGGCAACAACAAACCAATCAACCCCTTGCTCAACACGCCCAAGGCACACGCCACAAACCCCCAACGCGCCCAGCCTGCATGAACGCCGCCGTCGTGCATCAGCGCGCGGGCAAAACACCAAATGGCCACCCCCATCCAAGTGGCAACCATCATGTCGTGGTTCACGTACTGGCCACCGATCAAAAACGCCAAGCTGCTGCCAAACATCCATGCCGCGCGACGCGCCACATCGGTGCCCGCGATATGACGCGCACACAGCGCCATCAAACCCATCATCAAACAAGCGTGCAATGCCACCACCACACGTGCAGCCCAAGGCGAAGCACCCAGCACGGTCATGGCCGAAGCTTCTAGCCAATATAAGAGCGGAGGTTTGTGGAAAAACGGAATGCCATCTAAGCGCGGCGTGAGCCAGTCACCCGTCATCCACATCCAGCGCCCCACTTCGACATAACGCCCCTCATCGGGCAATGCCAACGGACGCAAAGCTGCCAACACCAACAGCAACGCTGGCAACAACAACACGCCCCACATGCGCCAACGAGAAGAGCTTTTGGATGAAGAGGTCATTGGGGATTCAAGCTTCTATAAATTCACCACTGCCGCGCACCAAGCGCACACCGGCATCAAACATGTGTTGCACAAAATCATGCCCAGCAAGGTAAGCAAATTCGCGCTTGCGTGCGGCACCAATTTCGTCATCCGTTTGCGCAGACACAGCGGGGTGGCACATGATGATGGCGGGCTTGTCTTGGGGCAAATTGGCCAACCACTCTTGCATGTAGCGCGCATAGTCATCCATGTTGCCGTCAAAACCATAAGCGCCCAACAACGGGCCGACCGTTGGCCACGCACTGCGTTGCGCCCATTGCTGCAAGCCTTGCGAGCCCATGGCAGAAATGACTTTGGCCTTGAGACCCGGTTGCGCCACTTGCGACACGCGCAGCCACGGACGCTGCGCCGAATGGCCATAACGGCGCATCAACACCTCGGCCAGCGCATGACGAAACACTGCAAATTGCTGCACATGCTGGTGACCATCGATGTGATCAGGCGCAGCTTGCCAATGCGCCTCAAACGCATCGAGCTGACGCTCAATCTCGTCTTCGATGCTCTTCTGGTTGTACAGACGCAATGCCGCACGCGCCATAACTTCGCCCAAACCACTGCCATGACCTGCCTCGATGGCAAAGCTGCTGGTCCAGTCAAGATGCACACCCACATCTAAACGCTCGCGCACATCGCGCAAAGCCACCACGTCTTCTGCCCAACGAGGCGAGAGGCTCATCACACTGGTTGCACTCAATCGGCCGAGAACGGCCAAAGCCACGATGCCTTGCGACACAGGTGCGTTGAGTGCGTAGTCGTCAGCACACAGCACCACTTCTTTGATTTGGTGTTGCGTCATGCAGCCGCACCCCAGTAGTTGGCATGGCCGTAGTGGTCTTTCAAGAAATCAATCCACAAGCGCAAGCGCAAGGGCAAGTGCTTGCGTTGCGAGAACACGGCATATATGCCATTGGGTGGTGCAGCAAACTCTTCCAACACGGGCACGAGTTTGCCGCTGTTGATTTCTGACTCCACTTCCCACGTGCTGCGCCATGCAATGCCGTGACCCGCCAAACACCAGTCGTGCAACACCTGACCGTCTGAGCAGTCCATCGGGCCGCTGGGGCGCAGGTGGATCACTTCATGGGTTTGGCCTTCATGGCCTTTGCCATTGACGGGTACGCGAAATGCCCAACCGCGTGTTTGAGATGCATCGCTGGAGAGCGTCAAACATTTAAATCGCATCAGGTCACTCGGCACTTTGGGCGTGCCGTGGCGTTTTATAAATTCGGGGGTTGCTACACACAAACGGCGGTTGTCAGCCATGCGCACGCTCACCAGCGTGGAGTCGGGCAAATCGCCCACACGCACAGCGCAGTCAAAGCCTTCGGCGGCCAAATCGACCACACGGTCACTCAAGTTAAGGGACACCGTCACATCGGGGTGCATGCTGTGAAATTTAGGAACCAAGGGCGCGACATGGCGACGCCCAAACCCAGCAGGCGCAGTGATGCGCAAGTGCCCACTGGCTTTGAGGCCGCCCGCACTGACGCTCGCTTCAGCGTTGGCCACTTCGGCCAGCAAGCGTTGACAGTCTTCGAGGAATGCCGTGCCTTCGTGGGTGAGCGTGATGCGTCGCGTGGTGCGCACCAAGAGCTTGACGCCCAAGTGCGCTTCCAAGCTGTCTAAGCGTCGCCCCATGATGGCAGGGGCTACGCCCTCAGCTTTGGCAGCAGCGGTCAAGCTGCCTTTCAAGGCCACCGACACAAAAGACTCAAAGGCTTTGAGTTTGTCCATGGCTTAATTATCCACGCCTAGGGTTTTAGGGCGGCGACCTAAAATTGACACATGAACACACCCGACACCCCTCATCACACGCCTAGCAAAACCACCCGAGCCATTGCACTTTTAGAGTACCTTGCGCCTGCTTGGTTTGCATTGGTCATGGGCTGGTGTGGCTTGTCGCTGGCTTGGTTACGTGCCACCGATTTATTCGGCGACACAGCGCTGGGCCTTGGCTTGGTCGGCGGTTTGTTTTCAGCTGTCTTATTTGTGCTGCTGTGCATTGCTTGCGTCATTCGCCTAAATGCACACCCACACGCAGTGGCTGCCGATTTGCGCCACCCTGTGCGTCACGCCTTCATGGCGACCTTGCCCGTTTCTATTTTGCTGTTGGCCAACTTAGGCATTCATTTGTTTTGGGGCACATCCAACACACTGAACACGGTGCTGACATTTGTATGGTGCGTGGGCTCTATGCTGGAAATCGCGGCCACCGTGTGGGTGTTGAGTCGCTGGCTCAACAGTGCTGAGAATGGCGGATTTCAATGGGCCACCTTCACGCCTGTGTTCTTTATTCCCGTGGTTGGCAATGTACTGGCCCCCATTGGCGGTGTACCGATTGGCCTAGAAAACTGGGCCACTGCACAGTTTGGTGTGGGCCTGTTCTTTTGGCCCATCTTGCAAACCATGTTGTTCGTTCGCGTGGCACAAGCGGGCCCACTGCCTGCACGCATGGCACCTACTTGGTTCATCGCTTTGGTTCCGCCCTCTTTGATTGGCTTGAGTTTGCTCCAGCTGGATGCACCCATGGCTGTGGTCTGGGCAGTCTGGGGCATTGGCGCTTTCATCTTGGCCTTGGTGCTGACCAAAATTCATTCTGTGCGTGAACATGCTTTTGGTATGCCTTACTGGGCTATGAGCTTCCCAAGCGCTGCCTTCACCACCTTCACGCTACGCATGTCGCAAGAATCGGGCGGTGCATGGCTAGAGTTACCGGCCACCATGATGCTGGCTTTGACCTCGTTGTTGATTCTCGGTTTGACCCTGCAAACCTGGCGCGGTTTACGCCATGGCCACTTGCTGGTGCCAGAGAAATAAACACCAGCACTCGGATTACCACCCTATTTGTCACGACAGCTCAAAAGCTGGCGATGCAATCCACCCAGCGCAATCCAATAAGATTCGTCCTGATTTCCCGTTTTTGATTTATCCAGAGAGACCTCACCATGAGCCAAGACACCACAAAACGCACGCAAGTACGTAGCTTGCAAGTTGCCACCAACCTGTACAAATTCATCGAGACCAAAGTGTTACCCGACACGGGCGTGAGCAGCGATAAATTCTGGAAAGGTTTCGATGCCATCGTGCAAGATTTGGCGCCTAAGAACATCGCCTTGTTAGCGGAGCGTGACCGCCTGCAAACCGAGATGGACACATGGCACAGCGCCAACCCTGGCCCCATCAAAAACATGAAGGCCTACCGCAAGTTCTTGGAAAAAATTGGCTACCTCGTGCCACAACCCGAGAAGGTCAAAGCCACCACCAAAAACGTCGATGCCGAATTGGCCTTGCAAGCTGGTCCACAACTCGTGGTGCCCGTGCTCAATGCGCGTTACGCCTTGAACGCCGCCAACGCACGTTGGGGCTCTTTGTATGACGCCTTGTACGGCACTGACGCTTTGCCCGAAACCCACGGCTGCGAAAAAGCCGGTGCTTACAACCCCAAGCGCGGCGCGAAGGTTATTCAATATGCACGCTTCGTGCTCGACCGCACCGTGCCATTGAAGAGCGGTTCACACATCGACTCCACCGGCTACGCTGTGGTGAACGGTGAATTGGTCGTTACCCTCAAAGGCGGCAAGATCACCAAGCTGGCCAAGGCTGCGCAATTCGTGGGCTTCCAAGGCAAGATGGCCGAGCCATCGTCTGTGCTGTTTGTCCACAACGGTTTGCACCTTGACTTGCAAATCAACCGCAACACAGCTATTGGTGCGACTGACCCAGCGGGCGTGAGCGACCTGATTGTGGAAGCCGCTTTGTCCACCATCCTCGACTTGGAAGACTCGGTCGCGGTTGTGGACGCAGACGACAAAGTGTTGGCCTACGGCAACTGGTTGGGCATCGTCAAAGGTACCTTGACCGAAACCGTTGAAAAAGGCGGCAAGACCTTCACACGTGGTTTGAATGCAGACCGCGAATACAAAGGCAAAGACGGCCAACCCGTCAAATTACACGGCCGTTCATTGCTGTTCCTTCGTAACGTGGGCCACTTGATGACTAACCCCGCCATTCTTTACAAAGGTAAAGACGGCGCGATGCACGAAATTCCAGAAGGCATCATGGACGCAGTCATCACCACAACCATCGCTTTACACGACCTGCAAGGCCACGGCAAAAAAGGCATTCGCAACTCACGCACAGGTTCTGTGTACATCGTCAAACCCAAAATGCACGGCCCCACCGAAGTGGCATTTGCCTGCGAATTGTTTGGCCGCGTTGAGAAGGTTTTGGGCTTGGCTGACAGCACCGTCAAGCTCGGCATCATGGACGAAGAGCGTCGCACCAGCGTGAACTTGAAAGCCTGTATCGCCGCAGCGGCCAGCCGCGTGGCGTTCATCAACACCGGCTTCTTGGACCGCACCGGCGACGAAATGCACACCGCCATGCAAGCAGGCCCCATGTTGCGCAAAGGCGATATGAAAACCAGCGCATGGATTCAAGCCTACGAAAAGAACAACGTGTTGGCAGGCTTGTCATGCGGCTTGCGCGGCAAGGCGCAAATCGGCAAAGGCATGTGGGCCATGCCCGACCTGATGGCCGAAATGTTGAAACAAAAAATTGGCCACCCCAAAGCAGGCGCCAACACTGCATGGGTGCCAAGCCCCACCGCTGCTGTGTTGCACGCCATGCATTACCACCAAGTCAAAGTGGTGGACGTGCAAAAAGAATTGGAGAAGGTCAACTACGCCAAGGTGCGTGACAGCCTCTTGAACGACTTGTTGCAAGTGCCTGTGACTGACAAGCCCAATTGGAAACCTGCTGAGAAGCAACAAGAGTTGGACAACAACGTGCAAGGCATTTTGGGCTACGTGGTGCGTTGGGTTGACCAAGGCGTGGGTTGCTCGAAAGTGCCAGACATCCACAACGTCGGCCTGATGGAAGACCGTGCCACGCTGCGTATTTCTAGCCAACACATTGCCAACTGGTTGCACCACGGCGTGGTGACGCCCGCTGAAGTCAAAGAGACTTTCAAGCGCATGGCATCCGTGGTGGACAAACAAAACGCAGGCGACAAGGCTTACCAAAAAATGGCTGGCCGCTTTGCAAAAGGCGCAGCTTACCAAGCGGCCCTCGACTTGGTGTTCAAAGGCAAAGAGCAGCCTAGTGGCTACACCGAGCCTTTGCTGCACGCATGGCGCTTGAAGGTAAAGGCCGGTCAAGCCTAATCACTGCCATGTGACACAAAAGAAAACGGCTCCTTCGGGAGCCGTTTTTCATGAACGCTGCGAACTATGATTCAACCATTGCATTTATTTGATTGAGCCATTGCCATGACACACCCTTTGATTAGCGCCGCCCTTCGCTTTGCCCTACGCACCGTGATTGGCTTGGTCTTGACTGTGCTGATTGCTGCGGGCGTGTATCTGCTGTTCTCTTACCACTTCACCTACTCCAAAGGCGAGAGCGTGGGCTTTGTGCAAAAACTCTCCTACAAGGGCTGGATCTGCAAAACATGGGAAGGCGAACAAATTCGCGCCTTGGCAACTCTGCCAGCCATTCCCGAAAAATTTACATTCACCGTACGTGACGATGCAGTGGCGGACCAAATCAACAAACAAATTGGCCAAAAAGTGGTGGTGGAGTACGAACAACACAAAGGCCTGCCCGGTTGCTTTGGTGAGACGGAATACTTCATCACCAAGGTCACGCCCGCGCCTGGCGAATAAGGCGCTTCAATGCAGGTTTAAGGCGCTGGTGTTCGCGTGGGCAGCGGGTACACCAGTTGCTGCAAATGGCGCACGTTTTTGTTGACCTGCACCCACCATTTGCTGAACGAGTCCATGGGCTTGTCGAGTTGACGAAACAAACGCGGCGCAGGCCGCAACTGCACCTTGCTCTCAGCAAAGTCTGGCAAACACAAATGCGCCACGGTTTGCACGCTCTGCGCACCCGCCAAAGCCTGCAACACATCTTCTGTTGAACCAGACCAGCGGTGCGGGGTGATTGCTGCCATGCGCTCGCCCACAAAGCTCCACCGCAAAGCATTCCAAGGATGCGCCTGTGTGTGTTCTGCAAATGCGACAGCCACGCACACCACATCCTCAGGCAAGTCGGTAGGCAAATCGGCCAGCGCCCAAGGATGCACCAACCACACATGCTTGCCTGTCACGTCAGCGGCGACAGGTTTTGTAAAGCCTAATTCAACCGGAGGCTCTGCGAACACCGCTGGCTCATCCCACGCCAACTCGTTTTTGCGCACTTGCGCGACGGTCGCCTGACTTGTGGCCAAGATTTCCATCAGCTCATAACTCACATCAATGGATGTGCCGCGGCTGTGCCAAATTTCGGGGGCGAATTTTTCCACCGTATCTGCATTGAATAAATAAGGCTTGTTACTACCAGTAGCCGCCACCCACTGCCAGCTGAGGTAATTGCTGGCAATGTCGCCATCCAACAAATGGCTATACATCCAATTAGCTGCAACACGCCAGTGCATTTTGCGCAAGTGCACGATGTAGCTGGCCACCCACAGTCGAGCATGGTTGTGCAAATAACCCGTGGTGTAGAGCATGCGAATGGCGTTGTCGATCACAGGCACACGCGTGCAGGCATGGCGCACGTCTTCAGGCAATTCAATGCTGTATTCCGAATCAGGCAACGCCCCTTCGTGCAGCGACTGGGCAATACCCTCGCCCAAATGATGATGCATGTGCTGAAAGTATTCGCGCCAACCCAACTCGTAAATCAGCTTGTGTTGCACACCCACACGGTACTGGTGGTACATAGCGCTTGCTATATCAGGCACGCTCAAAAATCCATGCGTCAGGTACGGCGACAAATGCGTGACCGCACCATCCAAAGCATTGCGCGTGTGCGCATAGTCTTTGGGGCTGACATGGTCTAACCGCTGCTGAGCGGCTTCTGGTGTGGGCGGAAATTCGTACATATGTTTTTGTAATTGTGCCTTGTTCGCTTCGCTACACTTTCAGACATGTCTAAACCCCTATTGGCCCCTGTGGATGCCTGTGCCTGCCCCTTGTGCGGCCAACCCAATCAATGCGCCATGGAAGTTGCCAAAGCTACGGGGCAGCCCATTGCCAAATGTTGGTGTGTGAACGTGTCGTTCTCTGCTGAATTGCTAGCCAAGGTACCCGCCGCTGCGCAAAACAAAGCTTGTATTTGCCAAGCGTGCGTCGCGAAAGAAGTTCATGGCTGAACACGGTTCCCTGGCTGATCTGCAAAACCGTTACGGTGCGCGCCACCGCTGGTTGATGCTGACCACAGTGATGATTGGTTCGATGGCCGCCATCATGTCGTCGACCATCATGAATGTGGGCATTCCCGACATGAGTTTGCAGTTTGGCATTGGCCAAGAGTCTGCACAGTGGGTCAGCTCTAGCTTCATGGTGGCCATGACCGTCTCTATGCTGACCACCCCTTGGTTATTGGCGCGCTTTGGCTATCGGACCACTTACATGGGTTGCATGTGGATACTGCTCAGTGCCGGCATCGCGGGCGGGTTGTCTGCAGACTACAACCTTGTTCTCGCCGCGCGTGTGATCGAAGGCTTGGCAGCAGGCGTGGTGCAACCCATTCCGGCCATCATCATCTTGCGTGCATTTGACACCTCAGAGCAAGGCCGTGCCAACAGTTTCTTTGGCATGGGCGTGGTGTTGGCACCTGCGCTAGGGCCCAGCATCGGTGGCTTGCTGGTGGACTGGATGAGTTGGCGCGCCTTGTTCTTCATGGTCGTGCCGTTCTGCACCATTTCGATATGGATGGCCATGCGCTATGTGCCCACCACTGCCCCAGGCGGCGTCAGCGCGAACCACGGCAAACCTTCGCTGGATCTAGGCGGCCTCGCTCTCGCCACCGTCGGCACACTGTGTTTGCTCAATGGTTTGGTGATGTTGCACAGCGGCAATGTGAGCGGGTCTCTTGCCTTGATCGGCGCAGCAGCTTTATGCACTGTTGGCTTTGTGGCGTGGCAACGGGTACAAACGAAAAAAGATGGCAAGCCTCTGATGAACTTGACTTTGTTTACCCATCGCCCATTCGCGATGGGCACGACGGTGGCATTCATCTATGGCATTGCCATGTTTGGCTCCACCTATTTGCTGCCTTTGTATTTGCAGCTTGGACTGGGCTTGTCACCAAGCTATGTGGGCACTTTGCTGCTGCCATCCGGATTGCTGTTGGCCTTTACCATTGCCATCGTAGGTCGCTACTCCAGCACACACCCCACACATCTGATGGTGAGTTTTGGCTTGGTCTTGTTGGCACTCTCTTTTGCACTCATGCTCACCGTGAATTTACAAACGGGTTTGTGGGTGCTGGTGGCCTTTGCCATTTTGGGACGCATCGGCCTGGGCTTTATCTTGCCCTCACTCAACATTGGCGCCATGCGTGGCATGGACGGCAGCTTGATTCCTCAAGGTGCCAGCGTGATCAACTTTTTGCGCATGTTGGGTGGCGCTGCGGGCGTGAGCCTGTGCGGCATCTTGCTCGAATGGCGACTGGCTGCACACGGCGATTCACTCAAGAGCACCACCACGTCGGCCACACGCTTGGCGGCGTTTGACGAAGTGTTTTTGATGCTCGCATTTGTTTGTATGCTGGCACTGTTGGCGGCATGGCGTATTCGCCAACCCCGCCAACAGTCCCTCTGATTTTCCCTTGAAACACCATGTGTCAACTGCTCGGCCTCAACTGTAAAAACCCTACGGACGCCACGTTCAGCTTCAGTGGCTTTGCACAACGCGCTGGCGTGACCGACCACCATGCCGACGGCTGGGGCATTGCCTTTTTTGAGGGTTCGGAAGAAGACCGTGGCCTGCGCCATTTCATCGACCACTTGCCAGCCAGCACCTCGCCCGTGGCCGAGCTGATTCGCAAGTACCCGATTAAAAGTCGCAACGTCATTTCGCACATTCGCAAAGCCACGCAAGGCGTGGTGTCGCTCGAGAACTGCCACCCATTTGTGCGTGAACTGTGGGGGCGCTATTGGGTGTTTGCACACAACGGCAATTTAGAGAACTACGCACCACGCTTGCATGGCGGCTTCAAGCCCGTGGGCGACACCGACAGCGAATTGGCGTTTTGCTGGCTGATGCAAGAGATGGCCAAATCACATGCCAGCGTTCCGTCGATTGATGAACTCACGCTCACGTTGAAAGAGTTGGTACCGCAAATTGCCAAGCACGGCACATTCAACTTTTTATTGTCAAACGGTCAGGCGTTGTGGGCGCATGCATCAACCAACCTTTGCTACATCGAACGCAAGCACCCGTTTTCAAAGGCCACTTTGAGTGACCAAGACATAAGCATTAACTTCGCAGAGCACGCGTCGCCCGATGACCGTGTGGCTGTTGTTGTCACTGCGCCTTTGACAACCAACGAGGTTTGGACACCGTTTGCGCCGGGGGAGTTGAAGGTGTTTGTAGATGGGCAACTACGGGGCTGATGCTATTGCTCCTCGCTTGAGGAGTCACCTATCTCGCACGCCACACATCAGTCAGCGTTCGATGTGGCGCCATTCACCGCACAGCGGTGTAAGCCACAGCAAATACAGCCAACCGTGATCAGACCTCAGCAGCAGCGTGCTCGAGCGCGTCGACAAACATCGCAGCGACATCGAACCCCGTCTGGTCAAAGATTTCTTGGAAGCATGTAGGGCTGGTCACATTCACCTCGGTGAGACAGTCGCCAATCACATCCAAGCCAACCAGCAACAAACCACGCTTAGCAAGGATAGGCCCGAGAGCTGCAGCAATCTCTTGATCGCGCGCAGAGATAGCCTGCGCCACGCCTTTGCCGCCTGCGGCCAAGTTGCCACGCACTTCGCCGCCTTGTGGAATGCGTGCCAAGCAATAGGGCACCACCTTGCCACCGATGACGAGCACACGCTTATCGCCTTTATCGATGGCGGGGATGAACTTCTGCACCATGACAGTTTGTGCGCCGTCACGGTTGAGGGTCTCGGTGATCGCGCCCAAATTCAAACCATCATCCTTGACGCGGAAGATGCCCATGCCGCCCATGCCGTCGAGGGGTTTCAAGATGATGTCGCGGTGTTGCGCATGGAATGCGCGAATGGCATCGGCACTGCGCGTCACTAGCGTGGGGCTGATGAATTGGGCGAATTCCAAAATGGCTAATTTTTCTGGATGGTCACGCAACGCAGCTGGCTTGTTGAACACCTTCGCACCTTCGCGCTCGGCTTGCTCTAGCAAGTGTGTGGCGTAGAAGTATTCGCTGTCAAAAGGCGGATCCTTGCGCATGACGATGGCATCGGCACTTTTGAGTGCATAGTGCTCGTCCAAGCTTTGCACTTCAAACCAATCATTTGCATCACCCGTCAGATGCACGTGCTGCACGCGCGCCGATACTTGCTGGCCACTTTGCCATACGATGTCTTGCGGCTCGCAGGCCAACACTTGGTGGCCACGACGCTGGGCTTCGCGCATCATCGCAAACGTGGTGTCCTTGTAAATTTTGAAGGACGACAACGGGTCTGCGACGAAGAGGATGTGCATAGGTTTAGATTTCAATTTTGCTACCCAGCTCCACCACGGAGTTGCTAGGCAGGTTCAAGAAGTCGGCAGCAGAGCTGGCGTTGAGGTGCATCTGGGAAAACAGCTTTTCTCGCCACTCAGACATAGCAGCTCCCACAGTTGGCACGATGCTGTCGCGTGACAAGAAATAACTCGTGCTCATGGGTTCCAACTTGCAGCCCATGTCGCCCAGCTTTGACAAAGCGCCTGGCACATCTGGATCGTCTTTGAATCCGTAATGCACCACCACTTGCCAACAGTCGTTGCCCAAAGCGTCGACCTCTAGGCGTTGATCTTCGGCGATCCAAGGCACTTCATGGTTTTGCACATTCACAAATAGGTTTTGCTTGTGCAGCACTTTGTTGTGTTTGAGGTTGTGCAGCATGGCATTGGGCACAGAGCCTTTGCCACTGGTCAGAAACACCGCTGAGCCTTCCACGCGCAGGGGCGGAGCCATGAACACCGCTTCTAAAAAGCTACGTAGCTCCAAAGCGTCTGCTTGACGCTTTTCATAGAGGATGGCGCGACCGTCTCGCCATGTGAGCATGAGCAGCATGATGACGGAAGCAATCAACAAGGGAAACCATCCACCTTCGACCAGCTTGAGCAAGTTAGACGCCCAAAAGGTGATGTCGACCACAAAGAAAAATCCTGTGGAGACCAAGCACAACCACAAAGGGTATTTCCAGCTGTAGCGAATCACAAAGAACGTCAGCACTGTGGTGATGAGCATGTCGGTACACACCGCAATGCCGTATGCAGCTGCCAAATTGCTAGATGACTTGAACATGGCCACAGCCAACACGATGATGGCAAACAAGCCCCAGTTCACCAACGGGATATAAATTTGGCCGGTGTCGCGCACGCTGGTGTGCAGCACTTGCAAGCGTGGCAAGAAACCCATTTGCACCACTTGCTTAGTCACACTGAAAGCACCCGTGATCAAGGCCTGTGACGCAATCACCGTCGCAGCAGTGGCCAAGCCCACCAAAGGCACGAGTAACCAATCGGGGGCCATCATGTAAAACGGATTTTTCACCGCTTCAGGATCGGCCAACAACAAAGCGCCTTGGCCAAAGTAGTTCAACACCAAGCAGGGCATGACCACTGCAAACCAAGCCAAGCGAATGGGCTTCTTTCCAAAGTGGCCCATGTCTGCGTACAAGGCTTCGCCGCCCGTCACACACAGCACCACAGCGCCCAATATCAAAAAGGTTACCTCTGGCTCGGTGAACATAAAACGCAGCGCATGATGCGGACTCAAGGCCCACAAAATTTCCGGATGGTCAACGATGTGATACACGCCCAGCGCGGCAATGACAGCAAACCACACCACAGTGATAGGGCCAAAAAACTTACCAATGCCGCTGGTACCGTTCTTTTGCACAAAGAACAAACCAAACAAAATGAACAAAGTCAGCGGGATCACATAACGCTTGAGACCGGGCGACACCACTTCTAAACCTTCCACCGCAGAAAGCACAGAAATAGCGGGGGTGATGACACCGTCACCATAAAACAAGCAGGTGCCAAAAATACCCACCAACATCATTTTGCTGCGTAGCGCGGGTTTGTCTTTGACCGCCATAGAGGCCAGGGCCAGCATGGCAACCAAGCCGCCTTCGCCGTTGTTGTCGGCACGCAAAACCAACAGCACATACTTGACTGAAACGATGGTGGTCAGCGTCCAAAAGAAGATCGACAAAATGCCAAACACGTTGTCGGGCGTGAACGCCACGTGGCCGGAGCCAAACACTTCCTTCATTGCATACAACACACTGGTGCCGATGTCGCCATACACAACGCCAATCGCTCCTAGGGTGAGCGCCGCAAGCGACGATTTGCCGTGTTGTTCCATCACTGACCTCAGTCGTAGTTTTCTGCTTCAGGGTCCGTGGCTTCTAGCTCATAGCTCGCTGCCAACATGGCCAAACGACCGATGACGCCATACATATAAAAGCGGTTAGGGGCACTTGCGCCAGGCTTCATACCAGGTTGCGGCGTGTGCGCGCTTTGCTCAAATGCCAAAGGCACAAAGCTAGCGCCAGGCGCATTCAAGTTCTCGTCCACGCCACGATCAGCATGCACGCGGTAGAAGCCGCCCACCACATAGCGGTCCATCATGTAGACCACGGGTTCAGCCACAGCATCGTTCAAGCGCTCGTGCGTGAGCACGCCTTCTTGGATGATGACTTGGCTCACTTCTTGACCGTCTTTGACCACGCTCATTTTGTTGCGTGTTTTGCGGTTCAGTGCATCCAAGTCTTTGACATCGCGCACCGTCATGATGCCCATGCCGTAAGTACCGTTGTCGGCCTTGACGATGACGAAAGGTTTTTCGTTGATGCCGTACTCTTTGTATTTGCGCTTGATCTTGGTGAGCAAGGCATCCACATTGGTTTGCAAACACTCCATGCCTGTGCCTTCGGCAAAGTTGACTTCGCCGCACTGGTTGAACATGGGATTGATCAGCCATGGGTCGATGCCCAATAGCTTGCCAAAACGTTTGGCCACTTCTTCGTAGCACTCAAAGTGTTTGCTCTTGCGGCGCACGCTCCAGCCTGCGTGTAGCGGTGGCAACAAATGCTGCTCGTGCAAGTCTTCCAAGATGCCGGGAATGCCCGCACTCAGATCGTTGTTGAGCAAGATGGTGCAAGGATCAAAGTCTTTCAACCCCAAGCGATGTTTGCTGCGAATGACCGGCTCCAGCGTCACGCTGTCGCCATTGGGCAAATCAATCGTGGTGTTCTCTTTGATCTCGGGATTGATCGAACCCACGCGCACATTCAAACCCGCCATGTGGAAGATGCGCTGCAACTGCGCCACGTTCGACAAATAGAAAGTGTTGCGCGTGTGGTTCTCAGGGATCAACAGCAGGTTGCGCGCTTCAGGGCAGATCTTCTCAATCGCGGCCATGGCGGCTTGCACTGCGAGTGGCAGCATCTCAGGCGTGAGGTTGTTCCAGCCGCCAGGGTAGAGGTTGGTGTCTACCGGCGCGAGCTTGAAGCCTGCGTTGCGAATATCAACCGAGGTATAGAACGGAGGCGTGTGCTCCATCCACTCCAAACGAAACCAGCGCTCGATGGCGGGCATGGAATCGAGGATGCGTTGCTCAAGCTCGTTGATGGGGCCATTGAGGGCCGTGATGAGGTGTGGAACCATGGTGTCTC
>JACCDG010535681.1_pt1 | contig 22660 bp, 26 predicted proteins | sample 7442471 | NCBI WGS metagenome assembly JACCDG01 (sample SAMN15323444, study PRJNA562643) | freshwater metagenome | isolation source: river surface water | place: USA:Blue River Watershed | collected 2017-08-17 | reverse complement strand
CGCCAGCTGCTTGGGCGCGAATGCGCATTGGATCTGCCATTTTGTTTCTCCTGAAATTTCTAAATTAGCCGCCGCAGCCGCCGAGTGTGACTTTGACTTCTTTCTTCGCGAAGAAAGCTTTGCCGTCGTTGGTGATCGCGATGGCGTACACGTCAGACGATTGACCCATCTTGGCGCGTGTTGAGAAGTTGGCTTCCACTTCGGGTGACACGTTGAACATGGCAATCAAAGCGGATGGGTTTTTCTCAACCAACAACAACATGCGTTTGACGTTACCCAAGCTGGTGCTCACGCCCAATGGCACCACAGCGCCGTTTTCGGCGATATCTGGGCCAGTGATGGTGACGTCTTTGCTTTCCACGGGTGCAGCGCCACCCATGGCTTTGACAGCTTCTGCAACACTCTTGGCGTCGAAGGCTGCTTTGTCAAACGCTTGTGCGTATTGTGGAAACAGGCCAGTAGAGGCCAAGAGGCCTGCCACAGCGGCGCTGTGCTTGAGGGTCTCGCGACGAGTTTGCATAGAGTGCTCCTAAAAATGCGTGAGAGTTATTTTGCCGCACCGGCAGCGAGCCAGTTAGCAATCGTTTTGATATCTGCTTCGGGTGCAGATTGTGCGGGCATGGGGATAGGGCCCCACACACCCGAACCGCCCGCTTTGATCTTGCCCACCAAATAATCTGCTTTACCTGGGTACTTTTTGGCAATGTCGTTAAAGCTTGGGCCCACCACCTTGGTGTTTTGTGCGTGACATGCTGTGCAATTGTGTTTACCCAACAAAGCCAAGGCTGGATCGGCCACTTTGGCAGCAGACTTCGCAACAGGTGCTGCAGCCGCTGCGCCAACAGGGGCAGATTTGTTTTCAGGCACTGCCGTATTGGCACCATGCTGTTGACCCACCAGACGGTTTTGCTCAGCCAAGTTGCCGTGTGCGTTACGTGCATAGTCAGGCAGCATCGAAGCCACTTTGGCTTCGGGGATGCAGTCTTTCATGCACGCCACGTTCGCAGTGTCGGGCTTGCCCGTACCGTTGAACTCTTTGCCTGGCCACATACCGTGCTTGGTGGTCATACCGTTGCGGTTAGGCATGCGCTTTTGCACCTCGGCAATGTTTTTGTCTGTCAACACAAAGTTTTCAGGCACCACATTGGCCAAGCTCAGCAAGTACGCTGTGACGGCATACACCTCATCGGGCTTGAGTGATTTGGGCGCAGTCCAAGGCATGGCGCGGTTGATGTAGTCCCACAACGTGGAGACTGTGGCCACCTTCATGATCGTGGTGCGACCTGGGAAATCAGGTCGTTTCAAATTGGCCACGTTGCCTGTTTTGATGTCGTCATTGGTGGTGCCGCCAATCAATGGACTGAACACTTCGTTGGACTCACCAAACACGCCGTGACAGTGGGCGCATTTAGCTTCCCACAAATCTTGGCCTTGAGCGACAGAGCCTGAGCCTGCTGGCAAACCTTTGAAGTCAGGGCGTACATCGATATCCCATGCAGCCACTTCTTTGGCGGTGGCAGGGCGGCCCACGCCTGGGTAGGCTGTGCTTTGCGCGCTGGCAAAACCAGCAACAGCCAACAGCCCCGCGGTCAAGACGACTTTACGAAACTTGGACATTCTTGACCTCACCGTTTTCTTGCACCAACCAAGATTGGATGGCGTTGTTGTGATAAATCGAACGTGTGCCACGCGCTGCACGCAAGTGCTTGTAGGTGGGCTGAACGAACCCTGTCTCGTCAGTGGCACGACTTTGAATAATGGCGGGCTTACCGTCCCACACCCAGTCAATGTTGAAACGCGTCAGTGCTTTGCTGAGCACTGGGGTCTCCAAGCGGGCTTGACGCCAGTTGCGACCACCGTCCACAGACACGTCGACTTTTTGAATCTTGCCGCGGCCCGACCAAGCTAAACCTGTGATGTTGTAAAAACCTTTGTCCAACAGCACTTGGCCACCAGAAGGCGTGGTCACCACGCTCTTGCATTCTTGGATATTGGTGTACTGACGGTGCTGACCATCGGGCATCAAGTCCATGTAGTGCACAGCTTCGTCTTTGGCAGCGTAGGGCTTATCGCCCACTTCCACACGACGCAGGTACTTGACCCAGCTCACACCTTGAATGCCAGGCACGATCAAGCGCAGCGGGTAACCGTTTTCAGGGCGAAGCATTTCGCCGTTTTGACCATATGCCACCAGCACTTCGCCAGACAAGATCAGGCTCATAGGAATGGTGCGGGTCATGGATGAACCGTCGCCACCTTCGGCCAACACGAACTTGCCGTTCTTCAAATCAGCGCCAGCAATTTCGAGCAAGGTGATGAGTGGCACGCCTGTGAACTCGCTACACGACACCATGCCATGTGTGTACTGCACCGTGGGCACCGCCACGTTACCCCACTCGACCGCCGTGTTTGCACCACACTCAATGAAGTGGAAACGTGAAACCGATGGCAGTCGCATGATTTCGTCCATGGTGAACACCTTGGGTGTTTTCACCATACCGTTGATCATGAAGCGGTGCTTAGAGGGATCGATGTCCCACCAACCTTGGTGGTGACGCTCGAAGTGCAAACCGCTGGGTGTGACGATACCAAATAAGGACTGCAATGGCGCAAACGAGACGGAGGCTTGCGTGGTTTGCGTCAAGCCTGGGCTTTGACGACGCTGCACGTTGGACTCAAACTTAGAAGGCACACCGTAGCCATTGTTCGCAGCCACACCTTGGCCAAGACCAGTGGCGTGCTCTGGCAAGTTCAAGATATTGGGGTCGCCACCTTCTGTCGGCACAGGGTTGCCCTGTGCCAAAGCCATCGGCGCCGCAGCGCCTGCAGCCGCAGCAGCAAATGCGCTGCGGATGAAGTTACGACGACCAGCTTTGCTCTCGGCAATGACGGTACTGATACCGTCACGATCTAAGAAATTTTCGGGCGCTTTTTGCACGCGTCCCGATTGAATGCCATCTGGTGTTTTCACAGACAGTCCTTCCACATCAGTTAAATATATCAACAGACGCTAATATAAATCATCTCTAATGAGATTGACATCGGGTTTACGCCAAATGTTTTTGTAAGCTCAGCGAAACTTGTAGTGTTGCTTGTTCAAGACAGCAGCGACTGAATTGGTATCTTCTGGAAAAAAACCTAGATTGAGTTCGGTATTGCAATACTCCACCATACCGCGCAAAGCACCTGCACTATTGATGCGACCTTTTGGGTTATAGATGGTGCTGCCATCTCCGCCCACACGTCGGATATGACATTCGTTGCACTTGTTCTCAGCAATCAACTTTTCGCCTGCAACAAGATCGGCTTCTTTGAAAAGCGGATGTTGTTGTGCGTTAGCCATGCCAGCCTGAATCATCAAAATAAGAAACACAAACTTTTTCATAGACGTCTCCTCGTTATTTTTCTTGCAAGAGCTCAGGCCGCAAGACCCTGTAGTGCCGCCCATGTTTATCCAAAGGCTCCATCACACCAGCGCGTACCAAGGCGGTGACTTCCCGACTGACCGTTTCAAGCTTGATGTCCATCATGGCGCCCATGTCATCACGGCTAAACAATGTCGCCGTGCCATCGCCAGACACTTCGTGCATTTTGCGAATAAAGTGCACCACACGTTGTCGTGCAGTGCCAAAGTTCAACTCGGCCAACCAATCATCAGCTTGTTTCAATGCGCTTTGCCACTTTTCCATCAACTTACGATGCAAACGCGGACTATTGGCGCCAAGTTGATGCATCACATCCAATGGGATTCGACATAGCGACACCTCACTCAAGGTGACGGCTTGGCTGTCATAGCGACCAGTAGCCAAAGCCTCTAAGCCCACAACATCACCTGCAAATAAAACACGCACGACACGCTCTCGACCATCTGCCGTCACGCGCACCAGCTTGACCATGCCCTTGCGCAGCGTGAACACACCAATCGCTTTGCCAGACTCTTCGTAGAGAGACTGACCCGACTGATACGCCAAATCATCAATCGGCGCGTGGATGAGGTTGAAGTCTTCTTCCTTCAGATCAGCAAACAACACCATCTCACGAATGCCGCAGTTGCGGCAATCAGATGTGCCACGCCAAGCCGATTCGGTTTTGATGGGAATCATGCGCCAGCCACCACGCGTCGAGCCACCGCCAATTGCTCATCCAGGTAAGCGCCGTAGAAATCGGGTAGGTATGCCCCCTTCAAGCGCGTAGCCACTTCACGTCCGTGTGCACCAAAGAACAACACCGTAGGTGCCAACTTGATGCCCTGCTTGCGCACCCACGCATCGTGCGTAAGGGATGTGCCATCAAAGTCCAACACAGCATGGTTATCACGCATGTCGACTTGCACGACCTGCAAACCAGAGCGACGCAACGGTTGCAAATAGTTCTCGCGCACTGTTTTACAAAACGCACAGCCATGCAAACTGACCATCACCACCAAAGGTTGTTTGACTCTTAATGCTTCCTCTAGAGACGCAGCCAAAGACTCTGCAACAGGCAAAGTCACGGCAGCCGACGTGTCGTGCATGGCCGCACCAGCCATACACAAGGCAAGCCCTTGCAAGGCTTGCCTTCGAGAGAAGCATGTAGCGTGTATCACTTGGTTTCTTGCTCCATCAGCAAATAGGTGTTGTAGGCGTTCATGCGATTCGCCGATTTGAAAAGGGGCATTTTCTCGAACTTTGACCAATCTGTGTTGGCGTAAGCACTTTCGAACGGCTCCATATCTCTGGCTGCACGTCCCATCGTCTCACGCAGGTATAAAAGGTAGTCACGTGTGAGGGTCATATCGCCTTTGGCGTCATTGGAAATAGGGCCATGACCTGGCACCACCCACAAGGTATCAAACTTAAGCAAGCTCTGCATGGCCTCGATCCAGTGACGACTATCTGCTTGCCCAACAAACGGAATACGGTTGCGAAATACCAAGTCACCTGCAAACAAAACTTTTTTCTGAGGCAAGTACACCACCAGGTCTTCAGCGGTGTGCGAAGGGCCCACGGGCTGGATGTCAAAACGAACACCTCCGATGGTCAAAGTTTTGGCATCGACCAACCAATCATCAGCTGGCACCAAATGGGTTTTCTCATCCACCCATGGCCAAAGCTCTTGGCGCGAAGCATCTAGGCGAAGACGCGCGGTATCTGACGTGAGGTACTCACGTGCTGCACCATGTGCCACGATACGTGCGCCCAATTCTTTGAAAACCTGCAAACCATAAATGTGGTCTGCGTGGTAGTGCGTCAACACCACGGTGTGGATAGGCTTGTTGGTGACCTTGGCAATTTCAGCCAGCAAGCGTCGCGCTAATTCGGGCGAGCCCAAGGCGTCAATCACCACCACACCAGCAGGGGTCACCACAAAACCTGCATTCGAGATGAAATTTTGATTGGCAGAAGAGCCCATCTCAGACACCCCTTGCACGTAATACACGTGAGGAACAACTTGTTTGGCTTGCATCAAAGGTCTAGACACCACCACATTGGGCTGTGGCTTTTCTGCGTGTGCGACCACCAACCAACCCGCGCACCCCAACAGGACACCCACGCAGACCTGACGAACATTAGGAACTTTCAAAATCACTACTCCTGAAAAAACAGGCGGTTTGTACTTGATTTGCATCAAGATTCACGCAAGACAGAACACTTAGCATAGTACAAATATAAGCGTAGACTAAATCATATGAATCTCACCGCACTCAACGAAGCCTATGGCGAACCCTATGTTTTGGCCTTTGGAGGCTTGATCATCGGCCTGATGTTTGGCTTTTTCGCCCAACGCTCTAAGTTTTGTTTACGCGCCGCAGTCGTCGAGTTCTGGCATCGTCAGTTTGGCGAAAAGCTCTCCGTTTGGCTTTTATCGTTTTCGGCAGCCGTCATCGCGATTCAAGGCTTGATTGTGATGGGAGGCCTTGACGTCAGCACTGCTCGTCAATTAGCTACGCGTGGGAGCTTATCTGGCGCATTGATCGGTGGCTTGTTGTTTGGGGCTGGCATGATCATGACCCGTGGTTGCGCCAGTCGACTGCTGATTTTGTCTGCCAATGGCAACTTACGCGCTTTGCTGTCGGGTTTGATTTTTGCGGTCACCGCACAATCCGCCCTCTCGGGTGCGCTCTCACCCTTGCGTCAAGAGATCACCAACCTATGGACCGTGGAAGGTGGCAGCAGTCGTGACTTGCTGGCGATCTTGGGATTGAGTCACACCACGGGTTTGATCATTGGCTGCATTTGGCTCTTGGCCGCGCTGTACTTCACGACCCGCACCACACAACGTGTGTGGATGTGGGTAGGCGGGATTGGCACGGGCCTGAGTGTGGCTATGGCTTGGTGGTTTTCATACAGCGTATCCAAGGCGTCTTTTGAAGTGGTGCATATCCAAGGCATCACCTTCAGCGGGCCATCGGCCGAATGGCTCATGCGGGTGTTAGCCCCCAACCCTCCTGCCATAGGGTTTGACTTTGGTTTGTTGCCAGGCGTTTTCATAGGTTCTTTCTTTGCAGCTTGGTTGGGTAAAGAGCTCAAGCTAGAGGGCTTCAAAGACGGCTATGCCATGCGCCGTTACATCGTGGGTGCCATCTTTATGGGTTTTGGTGCCATGTTGGCTGGTGGCTGTGCTGTAGGCGCAGGTGTGACAGGCGGGGCAATCTTTGCAGTCACGGCGTGGACTGCCCTCATTGGCATGTGGATGGGCGCAGGCTTGGTTGATCGCTGGATGGACGCCCCACCCGTCAGTGCCCCCACCTTGATGCAGCCCTAATTCGAATGACCTAATTCGATTTCGTACGGTATAGTTTTTAGCGTATGAGCAGACGCCATCATTGGGTAAACCCCGTGATGGCGTTTTCTCATTCTGGATATATTACTGATCACTGATTGATTTACTCCGTCCAACGAGGTCTCGATGAAAACTACTTCCCTTTTTACGGTGCGACTACTAGCCACCTCCATCTTGTTGCTGGGTGTGAGCGCCACAGCGTACGCACAAGACAAAGCCACACAACTGCACAACCGTGCCACGGCCGCCATGTGCGCCAACTGCCACGGCACCGATGGCCGAACCATAGAAGGTTCGGCTATTCCGTCGCTGGTGGGTATGCCCAAAGATTACATGGTGCTGCAATTGAAAGCATTCAAAGACGGCACGCGCCCTGCTACCGTGATGCATCAAATCACCAAAGGGTTGACCGATGCCCAAATTAACACCATTGCCAACTACTACGCTGCTACCAAGCGTTAATCAAGGATTCATCATGAAACGTCGCAGTTTTGTTCAAGCCTCTTTGGCTATTGGTTCTTTTGGCGCACTCGGCAGCATGGTCGGTTGCGCATCTGTAGGACGTGTGCCCGAAAAAGCACGCGTCGTTGTTGTGGGTGGCGGCTACGGTGGCGCAACTGCAGCCAAATATGTGCGCATGTTGTCGGACTACAAAATCGACGTCACGTTGATCGAACCCAACGGCGAATTTGTGTCGTGCCCCATTTCCAACTTGGTCATCGGTGGCAGCAAGACCATGGCGGACATCACCACGCCTTACGACAAACTCTCTGGCAAACACGGCGTCAACATCGTGCGTGACTACGTGGCCAGCGTCGACCCCGCCAAGAAAACCGTCACATTAGCCAGCGGTCCGACCATCCGCTACGACAAGCTCGTCATGTCCCCCGGCATTGACTTGATGTTCAACACCATTGAGGGTTTGAAAGAAGCCAATGCATCTGGCCAAATTTTGCAAGCATGGAAAGCTGGCCCTGAAACGATGGCGCTGCGTAAGCAACTTGAGTCTATGAATGACGGCGGCGTCTATGCCATCACCATTCCTGAAGCCCCCTACCGCTGCCCACCTGGCCCATACGAGCGTGCCAGCCAAGTGGCGCATTACTTCAAACAACACAAGCCCAAGTCCAAAGTGCTGATCTTGGATGCCAACCAAGACGTGACGTCGAAGGGACCATTGTTCAAGAAGTTCTGGGCCGACAACTACAAGGGCATCTTAGAGTACATGCCACAGCACAAAGTAGTGGCAGTGGACGCCAAGACCAACACCTTGAAGTTTGATGTGCAAAACGACGTCAAAGCCAACGTGCTCAACGTGTTGCCGGCCATGCGTGCTGGCGGCATTGCGGTGCAGTCGAGCTTGGCTAACGTCAATGCACGTTGGTGCGGCGTGCACTACCAAACCTTCGAGTCCACACAAGCCAAAGACATTCATGTCATTGGTGACTCCATCATGTTGGCACCCCTCATGCCCAAGTCGGGCCACATGGCCAACTCGCATGGCAAGGTCACCGCGGCGGCTATCGTGGCGCAGCTATCGGACATGCCGGTCAACCCAGCACCGTTCCTCAGCAACACTTGCTACAGCTTTGTGAATGACAAACTGGTGGTGCACGTCGCCTCAGTTCATCAATACGACGACAAAGATAAGACCTACAAAACGGTCCCAGGTTCTGGCGGTGTATCAACAGCACCAAACGAGCTGGAAGGCATTTATGCATGGAACTGGGCTCAAAACATTTGGGCTGACAGCTTGATGTGAGAATGACTCAGATGAACATTCTCAAACACATCATTCGTACCCTAACGGCTTTATTGTTGGCATCGAGCCTTGGCGCGGTGCAGGCCCAAGACATCAAGGTGGTCTACCACGTCAACACAGGTGTCGACACTGCTGCCGCCATCTTGGGCAATGTACGTAACCATTTGAACGCAGACGCCACAGCCAAAGTTGTGGTGGTCACACATGGGGCGGGCATTGACTTCTTGTTGGATGGTGCCAAGGACAACAAAGGCCGTGAGTTCAGTGGCATGGTGTCTGACCTCTCGAGCAAAGGCGTTCAGTTTCGCGTGTGTAACAACACACTGACCTCACGCAACATCGACGCCAACAAAGTGTCGATGGACGCCAAGATCGTGCCCTCGGGCGTCGCCGAAGTGGCACGTTTACAAGCCAAAGAAGGCTACGTGTATCTCAAGCCTTAAGCTTTGAGACATGCATGACAAAGGGCCGCAAATGCGGCCCTTTTCTATTCTGGAGTCGAGATCAAACGTGCTCGATATCGCTGTCAATCGCAATTTGTGTGCAAACCGCACGGCACAGTGTGACCACACGCTCGTTGATGATGCGGTAATAAATTTGCACACCTTCGCGACGGCGACCCAAGATCTTGGCTTTGAACAAGGTATTCAAGTGCTGCGACATATTGGGCTGCGTGGTGTCGATTTCATCCAATAACTGCCCCACATTTTTTTCTTCGCTGCACAAGCAATTGATGATCTTCAAACGCATGGGGGCTGACATGACTCGGAAGGTCTCGGCAGCCAAATCAAACATCACATCGAGATCAGCAGTTTTAGGTGCCGCTTTCTTCGATGTTTTCGCAGGTGCTTTCGATGCTTTAGCCTGCACCTTATTGGCCGCAGCCTTCTTTGCAGCCGTCGGCTTAACCACGACTTTAGTCTTAGCGGACGATGAATTTGTTTTTTTAGTTGCCATAGGTTATGAAGGATATCACTTACATAAATGTGCCACAGCCGTTTGCAGATCTTGCGCCCAATCACGGCGACTGCGTCCATCGGCGTATTGCTTGTCGCCGTAACGCACTTGCGCCAGCAAAGGCGGTGCACACAAGGTTCGCCAAAGTGAGCTCACCAAGGTGTCGTCATCGCGGTAGCACGGGGCTAGGCTGATGTCGTGGGTCTGCGCATCCATGAATTGCAACGCAATCGGCTGAATGGGCGCTTGCGCTGAAATAGCTGCTTGCAATAAATTGGCATGAAATGGCAACAGCGTGATGCCATCGCCCGTCACGCCTTCGGGGAACACGGCCAGCACTTGGCCTTGTTGCAACGCTTCGGCCATTTGGTGCACCACGCGCATGGCGTCGTTGCGCGAGCCACGTTCGATGTAGAGCGAGCCGCCACCCGTCGTGAGCACGCCCACCAAAGGCCAGCTGCGAATTTCAGACTTGGCCACAAAGCGGCAATGGCAAGCGGCATGCATCACCAAAATGTCGAGCCACGAAATATGGTTGGCCGCCATCAACACAGGGCCTGGCGCTGGGTGACCTTTGACGCGCACTTCAATGCCCATGATGCCCAACATACCGCGCGCCCACACTTCCACCGCACGGGCTTGTTGCTCGTCACTGAGTTGAGGAAACGTGGTGCGCACCATCCAATAGCCACGCATGACCTGCGCTATGACACGCAGAAACTTGGCCATGGCGCGCAGGCTGCGCATCAATCGGCCTGATAGGCCACGCGGCCTGCCACCAAGGTGGCTTTGACGCGGGCGGGCAAAGACATGCTCGTCATGTCAAACGCAAACGGCGTGTGCTTGCCTTGGCTATGCAATGCATCGGGCGTGACGTGCCATTCCACTGCGGGATCAAACACCACAAGGTCGGCCACGCCACCCACATGCAGCTGGCCCATGCTGTCGCTTTGGCCTTCGATCTTGCCCAGCACTTTGGCGGGTTGCGACGTCAACACCTCAAGTGCGCGCACCATGCCCACTTTGCTGTCGTTGGCCCATTTGAGTGAGAGGCTGAGCAACAACTCCAAACCCGTTGCGCCAGCTTCGGCCTCGGCAAATGGCAAGGCCTTGGCATCCACATCGACTGGTGTGTGGTCAGACACCAACACATCAATCGTGCCGTCGGCCAAAGCGGCGCGCAAGGCATCACGGTCGCGCTGCTGTCGCAGCACAGGCGTCACACGTGCACGGCTGTCAAAGTAGCCAATGTCATGGTCGCTCAGGTGCAATGAGTTGATGCTCACGTCAGCCGTCACAGCCAAGCCCTCTTTCTTGGCAGCACGCACCAACTCCACACCTTCGGCGCTGGAGATGCGGCACAGATGCACGCGTGCTTTGGTACTGCGCATGAGCGCGAAGATGGTGTGCAAGGCAATGGTTTCAGCCGCCACAGGCACGCCGCCCAAACCCAAACGGGTGGCCAACGGGCCGCTGGCTGCCACGCCTTTGCCTAAATGCACTTCTTGCGGACGTAACCACACGGTGTAGCCAAAGGTGGCAGCGTATTGCAAAGCGCGTTGCAACACTTGCGTGTTTTCCAGCGGCACTTCGGCTTGGCTAAAGCCCACACAACCTGCATCGGTGAGGTCTGACATTTCGGTCAGCACTTCGCCTTTCAAACCACGCGTGAGTGCGCCCAGTGGGAACACGCGCGCGCGATGCAGTTTTTCAGCGCGGAACTTGAGCATTTCAATCAAGCCTGGCTCATCCAGCACGGGGTCGGTATCGGGTGGACACACCAAGCTGGTGACACCACCAGCCACAGCGGCAGTGAGCTCGGAGTCGAGCATGCCCTCGTGTTCATATCCAGGTTCGCGCAAGCGCACTTGCAAGTCCACCAAGCCAGGGGCGACGATGCAGCCCTTGGCATCGATGGTGTGTTCGGCTTTGAAGTTGGCGGGCAACTTCTCACCTGCTTTCACGATGGCAACGATGTGACCATCGGCTACCGCCACATCGGCGGCATGGTCAAAGCCAGAGGCTGGGTCGATGACGCGACCGTTTTGAATCAGGATGTTCATGCTTCATTCCCCGCCACGATGGACATCACGGCCATACGCACTGCAATACCAAACGTCACCTGCGACAAGATGACACTTTGCGGGCCATCGACGACGGCAGAGTCAATCTCCACACCTCGGTTGATGGGGCCAGGGTGCATCACGATGGCGTCGGGCTTGGCCAGTTGCAGCTTCTCTTGCGTGAGGCCAAACGATTTGAAATATTCTTGGCTCGAAGGTAACAACGCGCCGCTCATGCGTTCGTTTTGCAGTCGCAGCATGATGACCACATCGCACCCCTTGATGCCTTCTTCGAGGTTGTTGAACACCTTCACACCCATGGCCGACAAATCGCTGGGTACCAGTGTCTTGGGGCCGACCACGCGCACTTCGGCACAACCGAGTGTGGTGAGCGCGTGAATGTCTGAGCGTGCCACACGTGAATGCAACACATCACCCACGATGGCCACGGTGAGGTTGGTGAAATCTTTTTTGTAGTGACGGATGGTGTACATGTCCAACAAACCCTGCGTGGGGTGTGCGTGACGGCCGTCACCAGCGTTGACCACGTGCACATGGGGTGCCACGTGTTCGGCAATGAGGTAAGGCGCACCTGACTCGCTGTGGCGCACCACAAAGATGTCAGCCGCCATGGCGCTCAAGTTGGCAATGGTGTCAAGCAACGACTCGCCTTTGGCTGCGGATGAACGCGCAATGTCGAGGTTGAAAACGTCCGCAGACAAACGTGTGGCGGCAATTTCAAACGTGGTGCGTGTGCGTGTGCTGTTTTCAAAAAACAGGTTGAACACGCTCTTGCCACGCAAGAGTGGCACCTTCTTCACTTCGCGGTCGTTGACCGACACAAAGTTGGCCGCTGTGTCCAAGATGTGGGTGAGGATGTCGCGCGACAGCCCTTCGGTGGAGAGCAGGTGAATCAGCTCGCCGTTTTTATTGAGTTGGGGGTTGCGTTTGTAGAGCATAGGAGTTCTTGTGATCAGCCCTTCACTGAAAAATTGAATTGGCCGTTGTCGTCTTTGGTCAGCGCCAGCGATTGGGCGGCGGGCAATGCCACACGCGCCGCAGCGAAGTCGGCCTGAATGGGCAACTCGCGACCACCACGGTCGACCAACACCGCCAGTTGCACTTGTGCGGGACGGCCATAGTCAAACAACTCATTGAGCACGGCACGGATGGTGCGGCCGGTGTAGAGCACATCGTCGAGCACGATGAGGTGCGCGCCATTCACTTCAAATGGCAGCTTGGTTTGGCCACCATCGGCCAAGCCGCGTTGCGCAAAGTCGTCGCGGTGCATGGCCGACGAAATGCTGCCCGCTTCGCCTTCGAGCTTCAAATCCTTTTGCAAGCGTGCCGCCAACCAAGCGCCACCCGAGGTGATGCCCACCAATCGGGTGGTGGGGGTGAGCAAGCTGCGCACGCCCTTGAGCAGCTCGGTGTACAAGCTCTCGGCGTCCAGCATGAGGGTTCCGTGGGTGCTCATAAGTTCTCTCGAAAAAATTGATTGAGGATGATGCAAGCCGATGCAGCATCTGCATCTTTGGCGCCTTGGCTGTGTGCTTCGGTGGTGCTGTAGCGCTCGTCCACTTCAAACACAGGCAAGTTGAAACGTCCGTTGAGTTGACGTGCAAATTTTTTGGCCTTGGCCGTGTTCTCGTGCGCCGCACCGTCGGGGTGGTACGGCACGCCCACCACCAGTGCGTCGGGCTGCCACTCGGCAATGCGTTTGGCAATCAGCGTCCAACGCGCATCGCCTTCGGCATTGACGGTGGTTTGTGGCTGCGCCTCGCGCAATAGACGACTGCCATAGGCCACGCCCGTGCGTTTGACACCGAAGTCAAACGCGAGGAAAGATTGAAAGTGAGCTGGCACCGCTGGCTTTGGCGCAGATGCCAAAGGTGCTGCAGCTTGTGCGGCCACATCTAGCGTGGTGCTCATGAGTGCCCCACTTCGTTGGACAGCATCCAAGGCTCTAAGCCCAGCAGCTTCATGGCACGTTCGTAGCGCTGCGCCACTGGCGTATCAAAAATCACGGCCATGTCTGCACCCACGGTGAGCCAGCTGTTTTCGGCCAACTCTGACTCCAACTGGCCTTCACCCCAAGCCGAGTAGCCCAGCGAAATCAACACACGCTTGGGGCCAGCGCCGATCGACAAGGCTTCGAGTACGTCTTTGGATGTGGTCATTTCCAAGCCACCAGGAATGGTCAGGGTGGAGGCATAAACCGAATCTTTATCGCTCACGGCATTCAGGGCTGCGGCCTCTTGGTCAGCTTCAACCACTTCAGCCACTTGCTCGGCCTCATGGCTCCACAACGCGTCGTGCAACACAAAGCCGCGTTCGGTGTGCACAGGGCCACCTTGCAACACAGGGGCGTTCATCAGATCTTGGCGGTGCAGGGGCAGGTCGACTTTTTCAAACAAGCCTGCCATCGACAACTCGCTGGGTTTGTTGATGACCAGGCCCATCGCGCCGCGTTCGCTGTGCTCACACACATAGACCACGCTTTTGGCAAAAGTCTCATCCTCCAAACTGGGCATTGCAATCAAAAAATGATGCGTCAGGTTGATGGAGGCAGAATCAGCGGTCATGCAGCAATTTTAAAGGGTGAACATGCCTAAGCTATCGCCTCATTCACCGCACGTCGACAAAGGTCTGATGTGGTTTCGCCGCGACCTACGCGCGTTTGACAACGCGGCGCTGTTTCACGCGCTCAAAAGCTGCAAGCAAGTGCATTGCGTGTTCGTGTTTGACAAAGCCATTTTGGACAGCTTGCCACGCAAGGACCGTCGCGTGGAGTTCATCCGCGAGTCACTGGTGGCGCTGGATGCCGAGCTGCACGCGGTGGCGGGCCAAGCTGGTGCGGGCCTGATCGTGCGTCACGCCTTGGCCACAAATGAAGTACCGCGTTTGGCCCACGAGCTGGGCGTGCAAGAGGTGTTTGCCAACCACGACGACGAGCCCGATGCGCTGGCCCGCGACGCCCAAGTGCGCGGTGGTTTAGCCAACTTTGGTATTGGTTTTCAAACCTTCAAAGACCATGTGATTTTTGAGCGCAGCGAGGTGCTGACCCAAATGGGCAAGCCCTACGGCGTGTTCACGCCCTACAAAAACGCGTGGCTGCAAAAGGTGAACGACTTTTATTTGAAGTCGTACCCCGTGGGCAAATACATCAAGGCACTGGCTGCACGACCCAAGGCCTACCAAGTGCCTGTGCCGAACTTGGCTGACATTGGCTTTGAGCCCACCAACCTCAGCAGCCTACATGTACCCACGGGAAGCCCTGGCGGTTTGGCCTTGTTTGAGGACTTCTTCGAGCGCATGGACAAGTACGACGAAGCCCGTAACTTCCCTGCCATCAAAGGCCCAAGCTACTTGGGCGTGCATTTGCGCTTTGGCACGGTGTCGATTCGTCAACTCGCCGCCACCGCCTATAAGCGCATGTTGGTGGGATCCAAGGGGGCGGAAACGTGGCTGTCTGAGCTGATTTGGCGGGATTTTTATCACCAAATTTTGCACCACCACCCACGTGTGGTGAAAGGTGCGTTCAAGCCCGAATACGACGACATCAAGTGGGACCACCACAAGCACGCCAAAGAACTGTTTGCCGCGTGGTGCGAAGGCCGCACAGGCTACCCACTGGTGGATGCAGCGATGGCGCAAATCAACCAAACTGGCTACATGCACAACCGCTTGCGCATGGTGGTGGCCAGCTTCTTAACCAAAGACCTTGGCATTGATTGGCGCTGGGGCGAGCGCTACTTTGCCGAGCACCTGAACGACTTTGACCTCGCTGCCAACAACGGCGGCTGGCAGTGGGCCAGCTCGAGCGGCTGCGATGCGCAGCCCTACTTTCGTATCTTCAACCCCACCAACCAAAGCGAAAAGTTCGACCCCGAAGGCAAGTTCATTCGCCGCTATGTGCCCGCCCTCGCCAAGCTCAACAACAAAGCCATCCACGCACCGTGGCTGGCCAAACCGATGGAACTTGAAGAAGCGGGCTTGGTGCTGGGGCGTGATTACCCAAAGCCGATCGTGGACCACGCCGAAGCACGCGCGCTCACGCTGGAGCGTTATGCGGTGGTGAAGAAAGTGAAATAAATACGCGGCTTTCGCCCTGACAGCACCTAGGTGCTGTCACTCCCCTTTGAGTGCCGCCAACACGTGTGGCTGTGGCTCGCGCACACTGCCCACCGCAAAGTGCTGCAGCAATCGGCTCACCTCTTGGGCGCCGCTGAGGCTGGTTTTGATGTCATTGGCCACGCGCTTGGCACGCAAGCGCGCCAACTGCACCGCCAATGAATCCGCCACTTGTTGTACCGCCGTCAGCTGCACATCTTGCGCGAGCTGGGCCATGCTTTGCACGTCCAATTGCGCTTCGGTGGGCAAGTCAGACTCGGGGGACTCAGACCAATCGTTGAGGATGTTGACCAAGCGCTGCGATATCACATCGGCTTGCTCTAAAAACAGCAAGTGGTTGATGACCTGTAGGCTGTCTTCCACTGGCTTGTCGTGGTCGTTGAACTGCTCACGCAGCTGCAAGCCACTGAGCACTTGCGAGGTCGCGCTGGCCTCGGGCTCTTCCAAACTGCGGTTGGGGGCCAAACGCAGGCCTTCAAAAAAATGGGTGGCCAGCGACCAAAACGTGCGCCAGCCAGGCATTGTTTCAACATCTAGCTGACGCTGGCACAGCAGCTCAAGCTGCCGCGCGGCTTGCACATTCACCGCTGGGCGTTGGCGCAGCAAGGCCAACACATGGCTTTCGAACTGCGCACGCACTTCCATGGTGATTAGATTTGCACCATTTCAAAGTCTTCTTTGCGCGCACCGCACTCTGGACAGGTCCAGTTCATCGGCACATCAGCCCATGCGGTACCAGCGGCAATGCCGTGCTCAGGCGCGCCAGCCTCTTCGTCATAAATCCATCCACAAATCAGACACATCCAGGTATTAGCCACAGTATTTCTTTCGTCAACGCATAGAATGAATTGCATTGTATCGACCCCACTATGGCGCTAGAAAACACCCCCACACCCACCGAAATTGCCCTGTCTGATGAAACAGGCGGTGCGCCCCCGTGCGTGCTGGTGTTCAACGCCAATGACCCCAGCGGTGCGGGCGGCTTGTCTGCCGACGTGCTGGCTGCCGCCTCAGTCGGCGCACACGCGCTGCCCGTGGTGACGGGGGCTTACATGCGCGATACAGCTGAAATTTTTGACCACATCGCGTTTGACGAAGACGCGGTGGCCGAACAAGCCCGCAGCGTGCTTGAAGATGTGAGCGTGCAAATCATCAAGGTGGGGTTTTGCGGTGACCCCGAAAACCTCAGCATCATTGCCGAAATCAGCACCGACTACGCCGAAGTGCCCGTCATCGCCTACATGCCCAACCTCTCTTGGTGGGACGACGAAAAAATTGACGCCTACTTAGACGCGTTCCGCGAACTCATCCTGCCCCAAACCACGGTGCTGGTGGGTAACCACAACACCTTGTGGCGCTGGCTGCTGCCCGAGTGGAGCAGCGAGAAAAGCCCTACCCCACGCGACATTGCACGTGCTGCCGCCGAAGTGGGTGTGCCCTATGTGTTGGTGACCGGCATCAATCACCCCGACCAACACATTGAAAACGCCTTGGCCACGGCCCACACCGTGATGGTGAGCGAGCGCTTTGAACGCTTTGATGCTGTGTTCTCTGGCGCAGGCGACACCCTGAGCATCACGCTGGCCGCCGTGCTGGCTGCGGGTACAGACCTAGAGCTGGCCACGCGCGAAGCCCTGAACTACCTTGACCAAAGTCTGAACAACGGCTTTCGACCTGGCATGGGGCAAATCTTGCCCGATCGCCTGTTTTGGGCGAAAGCTGACGAAGACGGTGCAGAGGGCGAAGACACCGATGGTCTGCCCGCCACGGCTGAAGACTTCTCGCTGCCACGCCACGAAACCAAACATTGATAGCAAAAGACCATGACCGATTTGAACCAAACTCTCTTTGACCGCGCCGCCAAAGTCATCCCTGGTGGTGTGAACTCGCCCGTGCGCGCTTTCCGTGCCGTGGGCGGTACGCCCCGCTTTGTGCAACGTGCGCAAGGCGCTTATTTTTGGGATGCCAACGGCCAAAAATACATCGACTACATCGGCTCTTGGGGCCCCATGATCTTGGGCCACGGCAACGCGACGGTGCTTGAAGCGGTGCAAAAAGCTGCCTTAGATGGTTTCTCATTCGGCGCACCCACCGAACGCGAGATTGAGCTGGCCGAAGAAATTTTGAAACACGTGCCTTCGATGGAAATGGTGCGCCTAGTCAGCTCAGGCACCGAAGCGGGCATGAGCGCGTTGCGTTTGGCACGTGGAGCCACGGGTCGCAGCAAGATCATCAAGTTCGAAGGCTGCTACCACGGCCACGCCGATGCCTTGTTGGTCAAAGCAGGCTCTGGCTTGGCCACTTTTGGCAACCCTACCAGTGCGGGCGTGCCACCTGAGGTGGTGCAGCACACACTGGTGCTGGAGTACAACAACATCGAGCAACTCGAAGAAGCCTTCAAGCTGCACGGCAAAGAACTGGCTTGCGTGATGATCGAGCCCATCGCAGGCAACATGAATTTTGTGCGCGCGAGCGTGCCGTTTATGAAGCGCTGCCGCGAGCTGTGCACCGAATACGGCGCATTGTTTGTGTTTGACGAAGTGATGACGGGTTTCCGCGTCGCGCTGGGCAGCGCACAAAGTGTGTACGCCCAGCTCATCCCAGGCTTTCAGCCCGACATCACCGTGCTGGGTAAAGTCATTGGTGGTGGCATGCCACTGGCCGCCTTTGGTGGCCCACGCAACATCATGCAGCAGCTGGCCCCTACAGGCCCTGTGTACCAAGCAGGTACCCTCAGCGGCAACCCCGTGGCCACCGCATGTGGCTTGGCCACCTTGCGCGAAATTGCCAAGCCTGGTTTTTACGAAACGTTGGGTGCGCGCACACAAAGCTTGGTGAATGGGCTATCCACTGCAGCGGCTAAAGCAGGCGTGCCCTTCAGTGCCGACTGCCAAGGCGGCATGTTTGGCTTCTTCTTGTTGCCCGAGTTGCCACAGAACTATGCCAAGGTCATGACCAGCGACAGCCCCAAATTCAACACACTCTTCCACGGCTTGCTTGACCGTGGGGTGTACATCGCCCCCGCGTTGTATGAAGCGGGCTTCGTGAGCGCGGCACACACCGATGCGGACATTGCTGAAACTGTGGCTGCGGCCTCTGAGGTGTTTGCGCAGCTATGAAAAAACTTTTACTCGCTTTGGCCGTTGTGGTTGCAGCACCTGCTGTGTGGGCGGATGTGTGGATCAACCCTGGTTTTTACTCGTACCACTTCGACAAAGAAAAAAATCTCAATAACAACAACCACGGCTTGGGCTTCGAAGCCAGCATCAGTCATACCTACTCGATCACAGCAGGTGTGTTTGAAAACAGCAATCGCAAAACCTCACACTACATTGGCGCGTATGTCATGCCATTTCAATTGGGTGCAGTCAAAGCGGGGGTCGCGGTAGGTGGGTTTGATGGCTATCCGAATATGCGTGATGGCGGGTGGTTTCCAGCGGTACTGCCAGTCATGGCGATCGAAGGCCCACGCCTCGGCATGAACGTCAGCTACACCCCAAAAATTGGCGACAAGCTCAACAGTGCGTTGAGTTTTCAAGTCAAATTCAAGATTGCGCCCTGACGCGTTTTCTCTTCTCGTCCTTCTCGGGCGCACTTCCCTATAAGGACATTCATGAAAAAAACATTCCAACTCCAAGTTGAAGGCAAACACCCCGACCGTTTGCTAGAGGCCATCAAACACGAGATTCGCAAATACCTCAAACGCGAACGTCGCCGCGACGTGCCTGTAGGCGCAGACTACTGGGACTTTGATTGCAAATTTGGTTTAACCCAAGACACTGCTGAAGTGGTGCACTTGGCCAACGTCATCACCTGCATTGACAACGCGGTGGCCAACCAAGCCACGCAGTTTTATGTAGAGCTACTGGCCAAGCCTGGCGTGCGCACCAAGCGCCCTGCGGGCGAAGCGCTGGAGCACCAAGAACGTCATGCGTTTGATGGGTTTGACGACGGCAACGACTAAGCCATTTGCCCAGTGCAAAAAAGCCACCTTACGAGGTGGCTTTTTTGTTTAGGGTTTGGTTTGCTCGCCCGCAGCGGTTGCGGCACGCAACTTGTCTTTCTTACTCGGACGTTTGCCTTTGATACCACCTGTGCCGTCATTCAGGGGTGACACAGCAGGCGGCACTTCGGTGGGCTCAAAGCCCTCCAGCACTTCCAGTGGCAGCTGCACGTTTGCGCGTTTTTGAATGAGCTTCCAATGCGCCAGCGTGGCCGCTGTGACAAAGCTCACCGCTTCGCCACTCGCGCCCGCACGGCCTGTGCGGCCAATGCGGTGCGTGTAGTCAGTGGCTGAGCGAGGCAGGTCGTAGTTGACCACCACGGGCAGCTGCGCGATGTCGATGCCGCGTGCCGCGAGGTCGGTGGTGACCACCACTTCCCACCGTTCTTCTTTGAATTCGGCCAGTACGTCTTGGCGTGCGCCTTGACTCATCTCGCCATGAAACGCGGTGGCAAACACACCCGCTTTGTAAAGCTTGTTGGCCACATGCTCACACGCATAGCGCGTGGCGACAAACACCAGCACGCGTTTCCATTCGTGCGTTTTGATGAGGTGGCGCAGCAAAGTGGTGCGGCTTTTTTCATCCACCTGAATGGCACGTTGCGCAATATCAGGTGCATGTGCCTCGGTGTGGGCAATGGTGATGCGCTCGGGGTTATGCAGCAGCGCTTCGGCCAAGGTTTGCACCGCAGGCTCAAAGGTGGCACTGAACAACAGGTTTTGACGCTTGGCGGGCAGCAGCGCCAAGATGCGTTGCAACTCGTCGGCAAAGCCGAGGTCTAACAAGCGGTCGGCCTCATCCAACACGAGGTGCTGCACATGGCCAAGGTTCAAGGCGTTGTGGTCGACGATATCGAGTAATCGGCCAGGCGTGGCCACCACCACATCAGCACCGCTGCGCAGGCTCATCATTTGTGGATTGATCGACACACCACCAAACAAAGTGCCCACTTTGATGGACTGTGCCAATGGCCGTGCAAAGTCACGCAACACATCGCTCACCTGTGTGGCTAGCTCGCGTGTGGGCACGAGCACCAGCACTTGGGTGGTGCGCTTGGTTTTGGCATGCCGTGGATCTGCGGCTTCGTCACGCGATGTCGCTGTGGCCATCAGCCGTTGCAACAGGGGCAACGCAAAGGCCAGTGTTTTGCCAGAGCCAGTTTGCGCTTGGGCCAGCACGTCGCGGCCATTGAGCACGGGGCCAATGGCTTGCACCTGCACAGGTGTGGGAAGCGTCAAGCCCGCTTGGGAGATTGCGCTTTGCAGCTCGGCATTGAGGCCGAGTTGTGCAAAGCTCACAGTTGCAGGCTCTTGCGTCAGTGCCGCATCAAGCGGCGCGTTGGTGTAGTCAATGTTCAATGTGGGCGATCAATGACGGAAGTGACGCACACCCGTGAACACCATCGCCACGCCACGCTCGTTGGCGGCGTCGATGACTTCTTGGTCGCGCATCGAACCACCAGGCTGAGCCACGCAAGTCGCGCCTGCGTCCACCACCACATCGAGGCCGTCGCGGAAGGGGAAGAAGGCGTCGCTGGCCACCACGGTGTTTTGCAGGCTCAGTTTGGCGGCGTCGGCCTTGATGCTGGCAATGCGGGCCGAGTCGAGGCGGCTCATCTGGCCAGCGCCCACGCCCATGGTCATGCCGTTTTTGCAGAACACGATGGCGTTGGATTTGACGAACTTGGCCACTTTCCAAGCGAACAACAAATCGTTGAGTTCTTCAGGCGTAGGTTGTTTGACGGTGACGATCTTCAAGTCGGCCAAGGCCAACTCGTGGTTGTCGGCGCTTTGCAGCAAGAGGCCTGAGCCCACGCGTTTGGTTTCGAGTGCGTTGCGCACGTGTCCGTAGTTGGCTGGCAGCGCGATTTTCATCAAGCGCACATTCACTTTGCTCTTGAACACTTCCAAGGCTTCGGCGCTGAAGTCGGGGGCCATGAGCACTTCGACGAATTGCTTGCTCACCGCTTCGGCAGCGGCTTTGTCCACGGGGCGGTTGAAGGCGATGATGCCGCCGAAGGCGCTGGTGGGGTCGGTTTGGAAGGCTTTGCTGTAGGCCTCAAGAGGCGTTGCGCCCACGGCCACGCCGCAGGGGTTGGCGTGCTTGACGATGACGCACGCCGCGCCCTGTGAAGGGTCGCCGTTGGCTCCCGTGTCAAAGCTCTTCACACATTCCCACGCCGCATCGGCATCGGCGATGTTGTTGTAGCTGAGTTCTTTGCCTTGCAACTGCACGCCAGTGGCGAGCGAGCCCGCCGCGGGTGCCAAGTCGCGATACCAAGCGGCTTGCTGGTGGCTGTTTTCACCGTAGCGCAGGTCTTGCACCTTCACATACTGCTCGTTGAACTGGCCGCTGAATTGGGCGCGCTCGGGCACATAGGCTTCGCTGAGTTTTTCAGCTTCAAAGTTCACGCTCGACAAGTAATTGCTGATCGCACCGTCATATTGGCTGATGCGGTTGAACGCGGCCACAGACAAAGCGAAGCGCAGTTTGTCGCTGAGCTTGCCGTTGGCTTTCAACTCAGCAATCACGTCCGCGTATTGGCTGGCATCGGTGACGATGCCCACGTCTTTCCAGTTCTTAGCGGCAGAGCGCACCATGGCGGGGCCGCCGATGTCGATGTTCTCGATCGCGTCGGCCAGCGTGCAACCAGGCTTGGCCACAGTGGCTTCAAACGGATACAAATTCACGATCAACAAATCGATGGTGTCGATGTTGTGCGCCTTCAAAGCTGCCATGTGCTCTGGCGTGTCGCGACGTGCCAGTAAACCGCCGTGCACTTTGGGGTGCAGAGTTTTCACACGGCCATCGAGCATTTCGGGGAAGCCTGTGACTTCTGCCACTTCGGTCACGGGCAAGCCTTGTTCGGCCAAGAGCTTGGCAGTGCCGCCCGTGGAGATGAGGCCCACGCCCAAGGCGTGCAAGTCACGCGCGAGTTCGACGATGCCGGTTTTGTCAGAGACGGAGATGAGTGCTTT
>JACCDG011007400.1_pt1 | contig 22674 bp, 16 predicted proteins | sample 7442471 | NCBI WGS metagenome assembly JACCDG01 (sample SAMN15323444, study PRJNA562643) | freshwater metagenome | isolation source: river surface water | place: USA:Blue River Watershed | collected 2017-08-17 | reverse complement strand
TGGCACCTCGATGTCGGCTCATCGCATCCTGGGGCTGGAGCAGGTCCCAAGGGTTTGACTGTTCGTCAATTAAAGCGGTACGCGAGCTGGGTTCAAAACGTCGTGAGACAGTTTGGTCTCTATCCTCCGTGGGCGTAAGAAATTTGAAGGAAGCTGTCCTTAGTACGAGAGGACCGGGATGGACGAACCTCTGGTGAATCGGTTGTGGCGCCAGCTGCATCGCCGAGTAGCTATGTTCGGAAGGGATAACCGCTGAAAGCATCTAAGTGGGAAGCCCCTCCTAAGATAAGATTTCTTTTAAGACAGCTTGTAGACTACGAGCTTGATAGGTCAGAGGTGTAAGTGCGGCAACGTATTGAGCTGACTGATACTAAATAGTCGTCCGTTTTTATTTTGATTGCAAATTGTATTTAGTGTGGGTTTTTTTCTTTTGAATGGTCTTGTTATGTGATATTTGAAAATAGATATACAGTTTGGGTGTGTCTATAGCGATGGTGAAATACCCGATCCCATTCCGAACTCGGAAGTCAAGCCCATCAGCGGTGAAGGTAGTGCCAGGGAAACTTGGTGTGAGAATAGCACGATGCACCCATTATTTTTTAAAAGAGGCCCAGATTTTTTCTGGGCCTTTTTTTTTGCCTAAATTATTTAATTTGCATCCAATGAAACAGAGATCCCAGATTAAATATGGTTATTGTTCTGCAATTGGGGAATAGTTCTCCCTATATAAGTTTAGCATATGATTGGGCTAGATCTTTTCGAGGTTAAGGTAGAAAATCAATATTTTCCCATTTAGATAAATAAATTTGAAGGAAGATTGAAATATCTCAAACTTTGCATAAATCAACTTGTATTTTATTGAGATTATTATTTCTTTAGGTTTTGTTTTTCTTAAAGCTTGCCGGTATAGACACCGGTACTTGATGATACGATCCAATTGCCATCATCATTCATACTTACGGCAACTGATATTCCAACTTTCTGCTGATTTAAAACAGTGTTCCCATTAATAATTACACCAAATGCGTTTCCAGCAAAAATCCAATTGCCATTGAAATTTAAATCGACATCAAACTCCGTACCAAAAGTAGTATTTTTTAGGAGACGTTCGCCATTAAAGTATAAACCAGCTTGGCCAACAACAAGCCAATCGCCCCTGTCATTTAGCCTTGCAAGTGTGCCCCTGCCCAATTTGTCTCCGGTTAAAATTAATTTTCCGTTTAAATATGCACCAGTGGAGGAGGAGGCAATCCAATCGCCAAAATTATTAATGGTACAACTGGTGTCAATTCCTACTTTTACTTCGCTCAAAAGCTTGGTGGGGGATTCCGCCAGGGTTACTGAAGATAGAAATAGGAATATTAAAGGTAAAGATTTCATTTCTTATTCAATTCTTAAATTAAGATTTGTCCAAGAAAGAAATTCCTTTGCATCTTCCTGTTTGGCACATTTTTTCTTCTTTTTGAAAGCAAATCCATCAAAAGTCTTACTGTAACCAGTGGCCATATGGGTGAAGGAGATACTTTCAAGTTGCCAATCTGCCCAAGAGCTGAATTTTCTTTCTTTGTGGATTTTACATTCCCCTTTATCTTCGCCAAGGGTTTGTATTCTAAGTTCGGCCCCATCAAAAGGTACTTCCTTTAATTCCGGTGAGTGAAAATAGTAGCAGTCTAAACTGCTGTATTTTGGAGCATCAAAAAGCTTGAAGACCTTTAGGAGTTTTCCTTTTTCCTTTAGTTTAATTTCAAGTGAGTTTAAATCAACCATGGAACCAGAATTAAAACAGATTTTAATCCTGCCTTCTTGTTGTATTGTTTCTAGTAATTTTTTATTTTTTGGTAGAAGGTTGTTTAAACAATGTCTTACGGTACTTTCACATCCATTAGAGTCTTGGTGACATGCCAGTTCTGCTTTCCTAATATCATAAAGATTGGTTTGAAGATCTTTTTCATAATTATTAAGAAGGGACAGATAGTCTTCAGCAAGCTTCACCTCAGAATTGGTTTTGATATTAAGAATATCTTGAAGCTCTCTCTGAATGAGTGTCCTCTCGCTATTAAGGGGGCCAAGAAAGTTTGCAACATCTATAACTGGGCAATTTAGATTAAAAGGTCTGTCTTGGGGTGCAAGTTTACAATAAGATTGCGTCACATAATTTAGAGTTTTAGCCGAGGAAGGTAAAAGGATCACACCGGAACCGGAAGAGTCTCTGTAGTAGTGGTCAAATTGTTCTGCGAATTCTCTGGAAAAGTAGCTACTGACTTCTTTTAAAAGAACTTCACATTTTACAAAATCTGCCCCTGAACATTTGGCAACTCCTATCCCAGAACCAAAAATGGTATTAATTCTTGCGGCGAAACCTCCCTCTTGATATGCGGAGATCGAGATTTCACCAGAGAAATTATATTGTTTATTCAACTTTTTAAGTTTTGAGGAAATATCAACAAAATCCAGCATGGTTATACCTATTTCAGATGAAACAGCTCTTTTTTTCTCCTCACTTCCAAGTTCAACTTTAATGGCAACAAAAGCTTTTGCACCTTTTTCCAATTGGGTCACGAATTGGTCACCGCAATAATTGGAGAAAGAATCAAGTCCTGACTCCAGGGCAACTTGGGAAGCCTCTTCGGATAATTTGTAGGGACCTTTTAAAATTACTGTTCCAGCACTAAGGACTGTTTTGTAAATAAAAACTAGAGAAGTTTTTGTTTCTTCCGAGTTTCGAACAAATCCAAGAGACATGCTTACTGGATCACCCATTGGAAGTTCAGCGCCAATAGACATGTCATATGAAAGTTCTTTTAACAGAGAACCATAATCAATTGAAGAGGTGGTGACTACACTTGCTCTTTCGTTGCGGATAATTTCTATATCCTTATCCTCATCTACTTCTAAGCAACGAAGTCCCGTATCAAAAAAATCCTTTTTTGAATTATAATTTCCGCCTAAGATTTGAGGCCCTGTGAGGCTGCTTCTTTCTCTTATTATTGCTGAGTATACATTTTCAAGTTGTAAGGACAAAACGAGTAATATCAGAAAAAATCTCATAGCGATTGCCTACCTCTTCCATTTTTTGGGAAAGTGATTAACAGTTGGGGGAAACTAGCTAATGACCTTTGTGAGGTAAAGACGCGCTTGTCCCTATTTACTATATGGGTTACCAGGTTTTGGTTTTTTGATTTTGATTTTTCCGGTTAAATAAATCGGCGATCTCTCAGATTTGATTCTTTGCGCTAAGTCATGTTGTAACTCGCTAAGATCGGCCAAATCGGGAGTTTGGTTCTCTAAGTCAACCACCAGTAAAAAGTGGTAATCTTTTTGGTTCTCGCCTCTTTCATCATCATCGAAAACAAAAAGTCTTGTTCCACCAAGATCGGAATCGGGTAAATCCTTCTTATGGAAAATTTCATCGGATTCACCGGTGGGACTTTGAAATTTATCTTTTAAGTTGAAAATTAATTTTTTCTCCGTCATCACCAAGGTGGTTTCCAGATTAAAATGTCTAGGAATATAAACCTCGGTAGGAGCTGTTGAATTCTTCCCTCTCCAGACAAGCCAAAGAAACTTATTTTTTTCAAAATAAAGTTTTCTCTTTATTCGCAGAGCTTCCCAATTAAGCGGTATTCCCTTATATGAGTCAACTCCATTATCTTTATAGACCAAATTCATAATATCGCCAGACACTGCCCTGGGATAACCCCTTTCAATTATTTTTATATCCGCATCTCGTCCGGCGTAGGTACCACTTGCAATTTCCCAGACCCATTGAGTGCCGGAAATTAAAGGGGAATAAAAATCGATATAACGATTTCTATTCTTCCTATTGGTCAGCGAATATTCCATTCCTTGATAGGTTGCTTTGATAATTCTTCCCGCATCAAAAGCCTTTTTCTTATCCCAAGCGCCGTACTCTGTTACAATGGTTGGCATATTAAGGTATCTGCCCTCTTGTCTAAATTGATCAAGTCCTCTCAAATAGGCACCATTTTGGATAACAGAAGCCAAATCACCAAAGGCTTCTGTCGGTTCATCATAAAAATGACCATTAAAAACAAAGCCTTCCTTGGGAATATCTTTTAAAAAACCTTGACCTCTAGGAGTGATTAACGGGAGTTTGATGTTCCAAAAAGTGCTGGGTTCTGCAAAGATTGGTTTATCTTCCCATCCTATTGAATTTGTCATGGATCTAATTTTTCTGTAAAAAGGCCAAAGCTTTTGTTCATGCCACTCAGCTGGACTTAAAGGAGGATTATAGTTTCGAAGTCCTCCTTCAACGGGTTCATTCCAAGGATCAATTCCAATCACGTAGGAATATTCTTTGGCAGTTAAATGAGATTTTATATAATCAAGAGCAATTTTCATTTGCCAGATAAATTCGTCCTGAGGAAGCCTTTTTCCCTCCATGGTGTCGATTTTTTCATTATTCCAGAAATGCCTAAGGCCTGCTTTCACGGCCCTATTGGTTAAATAATTTTGTGACCAAGCAAGGCAAATAAGTCCGCAGGAGCCTGAGGGAAGATGCATACCTTTAACTACCCATTCTGGTGGTCCATCCCCCGAAGCATATTTTCCATCACCTCCAATGGAAAATAGATCTTGATGCCAATCTAGGAGAACGTGTATATCTCTTTTGGCAAATAACTTTATGCGGTCTACGGTTGTTTTCAGATAGGAATAATCGATGACATCAACTTGAGGATGGACGCCCGCCCAAAGGATTAAATAACGAACTAGATTTGAACCGGTTCTTTCTTTAAAATATTTTAATTGAATGTCGAATTCATCCGCGGACAGCCCCGAAGTGAAAGGAGGTCCTTTAAAACCATTGGACATATTCCAGCCACGAAAATATCTTTCTCTTCCCTGTGCATCTTTAAAAACTTTGTCTTTGAATTCGCCAAATTTTTTTTCCCCGATAATAATTTCTGGAGATTTTGGCGAATCTAGGAATGAAAGTTCTCTTGATAGCGCGTCAAAAGAGAGAAGGGTCATAATAAAAAAATAAATGAATTTCATAAGGTCAGGGTTCTATATTTTTTTTAAGCCCTAGGTCAAGAGTTAATCTTAAAGGTGGATTCGTTTCAGGTTTTGAAAGAAGTTTGATGAATATTGCGGGAAACTTAGAATCCTAATGGCACAACGCACTCATTATCTTTAAATAATGTTAAGAAAAACTAATTTGACCTACATCATAAAACCGATAATACTCGAATTTTTTTAGGAGTTTAATTTGAAAATTTTAATAATCTTAACAATATTTATTTCGTTTAATTTAAGTGCAAGCACTGACCCAAAATATAAACATGTGGTTTTTATTGGAATTGATGGACTTGGCGCTCACAATCTTTGGCGAAATGAATTTGAGGGAGTGGCCTCCCCATCAGTCCCCAATATTAATAGATTAAAAGAATATGCGGCCTGGACAGGAAATGCTCAAATAGATCAAAGAAATTGGTCAGGACCAAATTGGGTGGGGATGATCACTGGGTCTACTTCAGATCAGCATAGGGTTCATTCCAATAGCTGTAGGTATTCTAAAAAAATTCCAAATATTTACCAAATTATCAAAGAACAAATTCCCACTTCAAAAATTAGTGTAATTTACGATTGGGCAAAAATTAAGTGTCACGCAGGAAAAGGAAATGTCGATAATTTTTTGCATTTAAAAACGACTTCTAAAATCACTCAAAGTGCCTTAGATGAATTAACCAATCACAAACCTACTTTATTATTTGTCTATTATGGCAATGTAGATGAGGTAGGACATAGACATGGTGGTTTTAGCAACGAATATAAAAAGGCCCTCGAAGAAGTAGATGCTGGAGTTGGGGAAATTATTGATTACTTGAAAAGATCTGGCCTAGATAAAGACACTCTGATTATTCTGACGGCCGATCATGGTCATGAACCTACTTCAGGAAATCACTCTTCTGTAGAATTTCCGGTTCCACTATTTTTAATGGGGCCTGGAGTTGTTTCTGGTGAAATAACCCATGAGGTAAGAAATAATCAGGTAGCTGCGATTGTGGCCTATGCTCTAGGAATTAATCCAAGTCCTAAATGGAGTTCCACCATTGAAGATTTAGACCTTTATTTTTCGGGAAATTAACTTAACTGATAGTTTTAAAAAAAGTGGCTAGGTTTTTTCTCTGACCTTTCTATTTGAAAGATATTGTTTTAAGTTTATTTTATGGATTTAAATATTATTTTATTAATTATAAGTGGTTTTATTGCCTTGATCTTAGGTGCTGAGCTCTTGGTAAGAGGTGCATCTAGGCTCGCCTTGGCAGTTGGAGTTAGTTCGCTGTTTATAGGTCTAACAATCGTGGCCTTTGGAACATCTGCACCTGAGTTGGCCGTAAGTTTAAGGGCGGGACTTATTGGAAACTCAAATATCGCTATCGCCAACGTATTAGGCAGTAACCTTTTCAATGTTTTATTTATTCTGGGGATCTGTGCATTCTTAAATCCTTTAAGGGTTTCTTCCCAATTAATTAGATTTGATATTCCTATAATGATTGCCTCCTCATTTTTGGTTTTTTTCTTAAGCCTAAATGGGACCATAAGTGCTATTGAGGGGATAATTCTCTTCTTCTTACTAATTGCCTATATCCTTTTTCTTGCTAAAAAAAGCAAAACCGAATTAAAAGAGTCAAAGGCAGCGTATGAATTAGAGTTTGGCCCAAGAAAGAAAATCACCAAATTTGAAATTTTAAAAGGATTGGTCCAAATTATTTTAGGTTTAGTCCTTTTGATCGCTGGCGCTGAATGGTTAGTTGGCGGCGCCGTGTCCCTGGCCAAATCATTTGGAGTTTCCGATACGGTTATTGGTCTTACTATAGTAGCGTTAGGTACTTCTCTCCCTGAGTTGGCCACCTCTTTAGTTGCTACCTATAAGGGCGAAAGGGATATTGCTATTGGTAATATTGTGGGTAGTAATATTTTTAATATTCTTTCCATTTTGGGTCTAAGTTCAATAGTTACACCAGGCGGGCTTAAAGTTTCCCAGGAATTATTGGCCTTGGATTATCCCATGATGATTGGGGTCGCGGTGATAACTCTTCCAGTTTTTTATACGGGAAAGATAATTTCTAGGTGGGAGGGAGCGCTTTTTTTGCTTACCTATATTCTTTATGCAACATATCTTGTTTTAAAAGCTACATCTCACTCGATTTTGCCAAGTTTTGAAATGGGCCTTTTATATATTGCACTACCTGTATTGATTATTTCTTTGATAATTATGGGAAAAAACGTTTATTTCCAGTTAAAGAAAGTTTTGTAATTCCACTCGCCAGATTTCATCAGATATTTTTTTTACCACTTTAAAATCCACATTAATTCCTATGCTGGTTTTTTTTAATTCTTTATAAGCTACCTTAGAGAGATTTTTGGTTAGGACTTCAAATCTTTTGGTGAGGATTTTTCCATCCTCTTCAAGGCAAACTTCCCAAATAAAGGCAAATTTTGTTTCCTTTAAAAATCTAATTAATCTGGCCTGAAGATAGGTGGGTTTATGATTTTTTCCATCTAGAAAATAAAGATGGGAAATAAAAGGCATAACTCTTCGATCCTTTTTTATCAATTGAGACAGCCTTTCAATTGAAGGATCATGTGTTGTACGCAAAATTTGGTGACACCAATCATCTTTCTTATCTAGGGGACAACCATCAATTAAAGAGGGACAGGGATATATTACCCTACCACCTCTTTTGGCCATTTCGTTTCTAATTTTTAATGTAATTTCAAAAAACTGCTTTGTTCCTGGCTCTATGAAAAATAAAAACTTAGGTTTAATTTTATTTACAAGTTCCAAAAGTTTTTCAAATCCCAGTTCATTTATACTGTTTCCAAAAAATAAAGTAGTATCACCTGCAATTTCAAAATTTAAATTAATTTCATAGCGAATATTTTTGGTGTCTGGAAAAAAATAATTCATGATTTTAGAGGATTGATCCAGCATAACCTTTGATTGGTCTATTAAGATTAGCGGTTCATGGAACTCACTTCCAAAATAATCTTTAAATGCCAAAGCATAAGTTCCAGGCCCTGAGCCCACATCAATAATGGTGGTCTTTTTTATTTGGTCCAAAATGGTTTTATCCAGTTGGCTCAGTACAAAAGGTAATTTTAAAAAATTCGTGGGGAGGTAAAATGCCGTATACGCTGATACCATATCCACTGAATCAGGATATTGTTTTATGGCATCGCGATTAACGGTGAAATTTTTGCTGATAGTATTCAATAATCTGACAATATCGGACTCGGTCAGATTGGGGTTTAGTAGTAGTTTTTTTAAAGTCTCAAAGCTTAAATCCACCAATAATTTATCACATAAAACAAAGTTTCTAGCGAGGTCATTTATTAATTAAGAAAAAGATACACAAATAAATAACCGTTTTTTTTCTATTGATTTCAGCTACTTACCTGCTTGGTAAATTTTGGAAAAATATGGAAAAACTAATTGTTATAGTGCATTATGGCGGGCTTATGAAAAACTTAATAATCCTTTTAATGCTAGTTTTTACCGTTGCCCAACCCTGCTTTGCGGGAGACTTGTTTGGAGAATTTCAATCAAATTTTTCATCCAATCATCTTGCACAAGAAGTTCCTAACTTAAAAAATTATAAAGTAATTATCGTAAGAGGACTCTTTAATAATTATTTTAGCAATCTGTCAGGCTTACTTACAAACCTTGGAGCGCCAATAGAGGATAGAAAGTATGCTCCTTTTACCAGAGAGAGCGACTTTTTAAATTCTATAGGAGTTGAAACTGTAATTCCTCTCGTCGACACTCAAGGAAACCCCGCTAAAAATGGTGAGGCTTTGGCCAGAATTATAAAAGAGAGCCAAAAACCTGTTATTATTTTGGCCCATAGTAAGGGTGGAGTGGATATGCTTTATGGCCTAACCGCCCATCCCGAGATCCAAAAAAAGGTGGCCGGTTGGATTAATTATCAGGTTCCCTTTTATGGAACAAAATTATGCGATTATTTAACAGGAAATGAAATTTCCAAGGCCCCTTTAAAGCTACTCTTAGTGGGAATAATGGGTGGCCAATGGTCCGCAATGACTTCCTTATGTGATAAAAATATGAAGGCGTTTCATCAAAAAAATCAGTTAAAAGTTAAAGGTCTGGTTCAAAATATGCCCATAATTTCATTGGCCTCAACTTTTGATGTTAAAACTCCGTTTGAAGAATTCTTTCTTCCATTGGAAAAAAGATCTGCATTTTCTCTTTTAAACAGAACTCTAACAGATTTAGGTGAAGGACCAAATGATGGATTTACCTCGGTTCCATCGGCCTGTTTAAGGGGATCGGAGTGTTTGGTTTTATCAGGAGTAGATCATGCATCTCTTGTAGTTGATCTTGAACCCTTTCACACCTTTGATAAAGCAACAAGAATTAAGATTATTCTCTCTCTGTTAAAGATGGTTGATGAAAGAGTAAGATAATTTTTTTTAATCGCTTTTTCGCGCAACCCATGCAGAATAAAGTGCAATCACCATGGGAAAGAAAAAACCATAATATTTATAGCGAACATAAATAAACGCCGCAACGACAGAACCCAAAGTAAAAGACAGAATAGTTCCAAGCCGCAAAAGATTACCCTTTCGCTCTTGGGCTCTTTTTTCAGGAGACAGATGGTGAACCTCTGCTCTAATTAAACCAAGCCCTAAATCAGTAGTGAGCCCGGTTAAATGGGTCGTTCTAATGGTGGCACCCGAGGCGGAAGTAATGGCCCCATTTTGAAGGCCACAGGCCCCGCATAGACATGCCATTAAAATAAAATCACTTTGAATTTTGGCCTCATGTCCAAATACTCCGAAAAAGTTATAGATTCCCCCCATCGCTACAAAAAATAACAAGAGGGCAACTAGACTCATAACGGGAGCAAATCTCTCTCCATGCACTTTCTCCGCCATTTGTTTTTCAGAGAAAAATCCTGAAACCATCACTCCTAAAAGGAAGAAGAAAGGAATTGATAAGGTCCCCAAAAATTCTAACCACTTTCCTTCTTCAAAAAAAATTCCGGATAAGGTGGCAAAGCCCGTGACATGAGAAACAAACCGTTGGCAGGCCAGCCAACCTCCGGCGTTGATATTTCCCGCGAGAAAGCTTAAAAGGAACCAATCAAAATATGTTTTATAGTTAACATTTTCATTTAGTCGATGTTTAAACATTTACTTCCTGTCTATAAATTCTCTTGGTTACATTAAAAAGATTTTATAGCTTCTTGCAACACGAGTAAAGCTTAGGGACCTTTGGGCCATTTGGAAATAACAACAGGGTGTTTTTTTACTAACTAAGAAGCTAAGGGGGAGATTTTATCTCCTCCATCTTAAGAGTACTAAAGAAATTAACCAGAAGGCTGATAACTATCTGAATTTAAACGCTTTGTAGAAAAGGAGTTTTCTATAGTGAATATTGAATTGTGATGCATTAGGGAGTAAAAATCATACTTATAAATTTTTGGAGTCCCCCACTAGGGGATTTTTTTTTATGAGCATGGAAACTAATCCAAGCAATAGTAGTCTGTTATCTCCTAAGCCAAAAGGTTTTGGCCTTATTAAAAAAGTCTTTCTAGGTAGTCCAAAGAATTTGGAAGACAATTCAATATTTCATAACCTTTCCCTTATCCCTTTTTTGGCCTGGGTAGGTCTTGGGGCAGATGGCCTCTCTTCTTCATCTTATGGTCCTGAAGAAGCCTTTAAGGCCCTAGGGACCCATAAATATTTGGCGATCCCCTTGGTTGCACTAACGGCCTTAACGGTTTTTATTATATCTGCGGCCTACAGAAAAATTGTTCAAGAATTTCCCCACGGTGGTGGGGGCTATATGGTTTCCAGTAAACTGCTTGGGCCAAAGTTTGGGCTGGTTTCTGGTTCTGCCCTATTAGTAGATTATGTATTAACGATTACTATTTCCATTGCTGCATCTGGAGATGCACTTTTTAGTTTTGTCCCTCCTCACTTGCATCATTGGAAAATGCCCCTGGAAGTATTTTTTATTATTGGACTTACAGCTTTAAATATCCGAGGGGTCAAAGAATCCGTTTTAGTTTTAACCCCTATCTTTATCGTTTTCCTTATTACTCACTTTTTTGCCATAACCTATGGAATAGGAAGTCATCTCGATCAGCTGCCTGTTATTGCAAATGAGCAGGTAGCAAATTTTAACACGGGTATAAGTGCTGTTGGCGGATGGGGACTATTTTTAATTTTTATTCATGCCTATTCATTAGGGGGCGGGACTTATACTGGGATAGAGGCAGTCTCTAATGGAATTCCTATTATGAGAAGTCCAAAAGTTAAAACGGCCAAAAGAACGATGTCTTATATGGCCCTGTCATTGGCCTTTACAGCTGCCGGTATACTCCTTTGTTATCTTCTTTTAAATACCCCTGTAGTTCCTGGAAAAACCATGAATGCAGCCTTTTTAGAGCAAGTTGCAGGTAAGTTTTCCTGGGGCCCCGCTTTTATTATTACGGCCATACTTTCCGAAGCGCTTCTTCTGGTTGTGGCAGCGCAGGCAGGATTTATCGATGGACCTAGAGTTTTGGCCAATATGGCAGTGGACGGTTGGGTTCCAAGAAGATTTGGAGCATTATCAGAACGTCTTACGACTTCCAATGGAATTCTTTTAATGAGTGGTGCAGCGTTATTGGCACTTTTTTATACCAAAGGAGCAGTTTCCCTTCTGGTAGTAATGTACTCCATAAATGTCTTTTTAACCTTTTCTATGTCCCTTTTTGGAATGATTCTTCATTATTTTAAACAGCCACCTTCCTTTGCTCGTACCAAAAATCTTTCCCTCTTTTTTATTGGATTCCTTCTTTGCATTACCATATTAACCATTACCGTTATTGAAAAATTTTCCCATGGTGGATGGGTTACCGTTTTGGTCACTACGACTTTAGTGTTGATTTTTATGGCAATTAAAAAACATTATAACAATGTTGCCGATTCACTTCATCGTCTCTACGCTAATATGCGTGAACCCCTTCCTCAATCAGCAACCGTTTGTACCTTGGATAGAAGTAAAAGAACTGCGGCCATATTGGTTGGAAGCTACGGCGGTCTAGGGGTATGTACGGTTAAAAATATATTAAAAACCTTTCCGGGAATTTATCATAATTTTATTTTTATTTCCGTTGGAGTTATCGACTCCGGAAAATTCAAAGGTAAACACGCAGTTGAAAAATTAAAAAAAGATACGGAAGTTCGACTTATGAAGTATGTAAAGTTGGCGGGTTCTTTAGGTGTAGAATCCTCTTTCAGAATGAAAATTGGAACCGATGTGGTACATGAGGCCCCAGAAATTTGTAAGAACGTCGCTCAAGACTTTCCATTGGTAACATTCTTCACCGGAAAAATAGTTTTTGAAAATGAAAAATGGTATCAAAGAATCCTTCATAATGAAACCGGTCTGGCCCTGCAAAAGAACCTGCAAAAATTGGGGCTAACCATGGTTATCCTTCCTGCCAAAGTAACCGAAGAAGGTTTAAATCATCCTCCCAATTTATTTCATTAAAATAAACTATTCTCTCTTGAAGTTTAGTTTAAAAATTTCGTTTTTAACTTGATTATGCTTCTGGGGATTTGCTGGAAAAAGACCGGTTCGAGCATGTTCAAACCAAGTTGTAAATCCTTTGCTTAAATCTTTAGGAATTTTAAATTTTAATAGCCACATATGAAATGGGTAAGAACTTTCATACAAAGCAGTTCCTAACATAATCCTATCTCCTAAAACTCTCTCTCCACTTAATGAATAAATAAGTTCCTTAGGAAAATCGGGATCTTTATTTTTTGGAAACTCAACTTTTAGAACGGCCGCAACTTCGGCGAATAGGTAATCTTCCTTTTCCGTAATATGAGGTTGAGGTTTTTGAAAGGGCATTTCGATTATATGTAGGTGCCACTTGTTTCCACCATCCTTCGCAACCCATTTTCCGGTGTAATCTGGAATTTTAAATTGTTCAGATTCCTTAGAAGTTTCTAGAGAAGGTGCTACTTCTTTAGATTTTTCTGTATGGGAACACGAAATTATTGAGATTAAAGCAAAGGAAATAAATAATATTTTCATTAAAAATTCCTGGATTTTGAATTTAGGTGAAAAAAAAGGGGAGATTTGCATCTCCCCCGTAAGAGTCAAAGCTTATTTCTTTTTAGTGATACCAAGTTTGGAAATTCTCATTCCGTAGAAAGAACGTAGAACAAATCCGCAACCGATTACAAAGAAGATGATCCCCAAGTTTCTAATCAATTCCACTTGGCCTTCCACAGCTATCTCAACGGCCAATAATCCGAATAGAGTGGTAAATTTGATAATAGGGTTTAGGGCAACTGAAGAAGTGTCTTTAAACGGATCGCCTACAGTGTCACCTACAACGGTGGCAGCATGAAGAGCAGTTCCCTTTTCTTTAAGATCAACTTCAACTACTTTTTTAGCATTATCCCAAGCACCCCCGGCATTGGCCATAAACATAGCTTGGAACAGACCAAAGCAGGCTATGGAGATCAAATAAGAGGCAAAAAAGGTTGGTGAGAAAAAGGCAAATGCCAAGGTAAAGGAGAATATTACCCCGAAGATATTTACCATTCCATTTTGGGCGTAAACGGTACAAATCCTAACGACTTCTTTGGAATCTTTTACAGAAGCTCGTTCATCGGTGTGAAGTTTAATATTTGCTTTAATATATTCCACTGCTCGGTAAGCACCAGTAGAAACAGCTTGTATTGAAGCCCCACAGAACCAATAGATAACAGCTCCACCGGTCACGATACCTAAAAGAACGGTAGGATCAATTAGATCCAATTTTAGGTTTAACATCAATATGATGGAAAAGATCATGGTAGTAGCACCGATTACAGCAGTTCCAATTAGCACCGGCTTAGCAGTTGCTTTAAAGGTATTTCCGGCAGAATCGTTTTCTTCAAGAAGATGCTTACCTCTTTCAAAATTAGGCATAAAACCGTAGTCTTTTTGAATTTCATTTTTAATTCCTGAAATTCCTTCGATTTGAGAGAGTTCGAAAACGGATTGGGCGTTATCAGTAACTGGGCCGTAGGAGTCTACTGCGATAGTTACAGGGCCCATCCCAAGCATACCAAAGGCCACAAGCCCAAAAGCAAAAACTGTTGGGTAAACCATAAATTCAGATAGGCCCATATTGGCAAACCAAACTGATACGGCCATCAAACCAACCATAGTCATACCTTTCCAAAAGGCCGAAAAGTTTCCGGCAACAAGACCAGAAAGAATGGTAAGAGATGCTCCTCCTTCTTGAGAAGCGTTTACAACTTCCGCAACGTGCTTAGATTTAGAAGAAGTAAATACTTTGGTTAGTTCAGGGATTAAGGCAGCAGATAAAGTTCCACAGCTAATAATACCGGATAATTTCCACCATAGACCTGAGCCCATTGGAAGAAGAAGAAGGTGAGAAACAAAAAAGGTTATAAGGATTGAAACAATTGAAGTGATCCAAACTAGGTGAGTCAAAGGAGCTTCAAAATCAAAAGATTCATCTCGCGAGCCGTAAACAAGTTTTGAGATAAAACCGTTAACTAGGTAAGAAAAAATTGAGGTGAAAACCATTAGGATTCTCATCGCAAAAATCCAGACAATCAAATTAGACTGTACAAGGGCACCATTTGGACCCAGTAATAGTTTTCCATCTGGACCTGTTTGCATTCCTACGGCCAAGACAATAAAGCTGATAAGGGCAACGCCTGTAACTCCATAAGTTTCAAAACCATCAGCAGTGGGACCAACGCTATCTCCTGCGTTATCTCCAACACAGTCAGCGATAACACCTGGGTTTCTGGCATCATCTTCTTTAATATTAAAAACGATTTTCATTAAATCTGAACCGATATCGGCGATCTTAGTAAAAATACCACCGCAAATTCTAAGAACAGATGCACCTAAAGATTCACCGATAGCAAAACCTACAAAGCAAGCTCCGGCAGCTTCACCTGGGATAAAAAGTAAAATAACAAGCATCATTAGAAGTTCAACGCAAATTAGAAGAACCCCAATACTCATTCCTGATCTTAGAGGAATGTCCATAACGGGATAAGGTTTACCTTCTAGTGAAGCAAAAGCAGTTCGGCTATTGGCATAAGTGTTAATTCTGATTCCAAACCAGGCAACTCCAATAGACCCTAAAATACCAATTACAGACCACATAAGGATAAGAGCAACTCTGCTGGCCTCTAGATGTTTTAGGAAACCAAAGTAGTAGACGATGCAACAACCAATTAGAACTTCCATAATAAACAGAAGTTTTGCCTGTTGGAAGAGATAGGTTTTACAAGTCACATAAATGAGCTCAGAAATTTCTGTAAGGGACTTATGGACTTTTAGAGCTTTAATTTTTCTGAACTCAACTAATCCGAAAAGCATCCCGGCAACAATAACTACCATCCCAGTAAGTAGGAGGTTATGGCCAGAAACAACCCATCCAAAGATATCAAATGTATTGGTTAAAGCAGGAATCTTAAGGTCAGCTTCGGAAGCCTGAGCCGAAAGTGAGAACAAAGCGAACGATAGACTTAGTAGTTTTAGCATTTCGTTATCCCTTATTTTAAGTAATTTAAAGTACCGAAATTATTAGAGGATTTATCTACTATTTGTAAAGCTTGAAATTTAAAAGGTGCGAAAAATCTGGTTTTTGCTGATTGTCTAAGTGCTTGAAATTACATGAATATGTAAATTTTCAAGCTGAAATGTTTTCACAGTGGAGGCATTATTACGCCTCAAGTCTAAAAATATGATAGGTTGCGTAAAAAATTTTATTTGGAGCATATTTTATGAAAAAGATCGTAGTCACCGCTGCACTGGCCTTATCAATAATTCCGAGTTTGGCATTTCCAATGGCCCAATGGGACAGGGCCAATCGTCCTGAATTGATGGAAAACAATTACGAAAGAAACTTTTCCAAGCTTCCAAAATCAGCAAAGCTTAAAACCCTTCCTTGGAGTGATGATTATTGGCCAACATATAAGGGTGGAATAACCTATAGATGGAACCAACTGTTAAGAAGAAATGTAGATGAATCTATAAGATGGTCTTATGGTTTAATAGAAGATACCAATAATTTACCAGTTTCAATAGATGAACTTTCCCCGGCCGAAAAATATGACCTATACCTTGGGAGAACCGATTTTCCTCTTACAAAATATGAAAGAGAAAGAACCAAGATAATGAAAACTATTCCTGGGGATCCCTCATACGATAAGGATTTTAAGATCCCAGAATGGGAAGGAATTTGCCACGCTTGGGCACCGGCCACACTTCAATATAAAAACTCAGAGCCAATAACTGTTGTTGGAAAAAATGGCCAAAAGATTTCTTTTGGTTCTTCAGATATGCACGCTCTTTTGTCTTATCATTTGCACCTAAATAAAACTTCTAAAACTGGATTTTTAGGAAGTAGATGTAATTTAGATTTTAAAGAATTGCAGAAAAAATTTGAAAAGAAAGAAATTACCAAGAAAGAATTAGAAGAAAAGATGAATTCAGCTGAATGCAGCGATACTAACGCCGGTGCATTTCACGTGGCTTTGACCAATCAAATTGGTTTGATGAATGAAGGATTCGTTGCCGATGTTACTAGAGACTCTGAAGTTTGGAATCAGCCGATTTATTCTTACGAAGTAAAAGTTTTAGGTGAGTCTAACAGAGCTTCACCTGGTGCTGCTCCTGGAACCGTTAAAGAAATAACTGTTTTTACTAAAATGGGCTACGTTGGTGAAATTGAACAAACGTGGGAAGTGATTTCCAAGCCTTTTTACATTAAATACGAAGAGTATGAGTATCGAGTTGAATTGAATGCTAGCGGCGAAATTATTGGTGGAGAATGGTTATCCGAGGATAGACCAGACTTTATCTGGAAGAGCGCTCCTGTTCCATTTAAGGGATATTTTAAAGATCTTGAGAAACTTTACAAAAAATCAGTACAGTATTTGAGTCCATCAAAGTTTACTTTTGAATTAAAAGATAAGATTCAAAGAACCGGACGTGTAAGTCTTATTGAAAGAGAATTTATAAAAGACGCTAGAATTGCCGCACTTAGAACTAAACTTAGAAATGGGACCATCGATCAAATGGTAAAGCACATTGCCGCAGAAGGATTTAAGGAAGCTGGAGCGAAAGAGAAAGCCGAAAGAATTGCTTCCAATATGGCCATATTAAAGCACGAAGCAAGAACTAATATCCTAGCGGCAAAATTCGTTGAAGGAGCAAAAGAGGAAGTTAGAAATGCTCATATTAAGGCCGCTCTTGTTTCAGTTGATAAAAAATTAAATAAGAATTATCTAACTGGAAAATTTATTAAGGAAGTTAAGGCAGAAGTTAGAGATTCTCATATCAATGCCGCTCTTATTTCAGTTGATAAAAAATTAAATAAGAAATATCTAACTGGAAAATTTATTAAGGAAGTTAAAGCAGAAGTTAGAGATTCTCACATAGAAGCTGCAGTAACTGATGCAAAAGAGAAACTTCATACTCGTTACCTAGTAAAGACTTTTGCAGACACACTTTCAAAAGATGCAAAAGAAACCAGAAGAATCAAAGAAGAGCATAAAAAAGCTGCACTAAAAGAAATTAGAATTCAAGCCGCTGGAAAATTTATAGCAAATAAATTCGTTACAGAAGTTTCTAAAGACGCTAAAGCAGCAAGGACATTAAAAGAGGCCCATAAGGCAGAAGCAAAAGCAGAACTAAAGAAATTTGCAGTTAGAAACTTCTACGGTAAAAAAGTTATTAAAGACTTAGAAGAGATGGTTGCTAACAACATTGATGTTCAAGCAAGACGAAAGCTTGAAGCACAAAAGAAACTAGATCAATCTTTGGTAGAAACAGTTATTTCTGGAAACATGACTAAATTTGAGGAATTGATAAAAAAAGGTGCCAACCCTGCCTTTAGTAATGAAGCGGGTCTCACTGTACTGATGGTTGCTGTGCAAAAAGAGCAAAGAGCAATGGTTACTGCACTTTTAAAAGTGTTGGATCAAAAGGCCATTAATGCTGTTGATAAGGAAGGTAAAAATGCGCTAATCTGGGCAATCACCGCACCTAACCAAAGACCAGATAGAGACACTCGTGCCCTAGTTCGTGAATTGCTTGAAAAAAATATTGAAGTAAATCAGAAAGATAGCTCAGGAAAGAGTGCTCTGGCTTATGTTACAAGTGGAACATATAAGAGCAAGTTAATCGCTTGGGCACTTAAGGATAAAGGGGCAAAACTTTAATTTTTGCCCATATCTATCGCAACTACGGCGGATGATGGAATAGAATCTCCGCCTTGCGGCCAATGACTTGTTAATTCTTGAAGACTTTTACTTTTTTCTCCAGGGTGCTGCACGGATAAGAAAAGAGTTTTAAAATCCGGAGAGAAACTAGGACCTGTAAATTCTGCCTCCTTGGGGGCAGAGCCCATTTGAATAACCGAGCCAGCATTCGGACCGGTTAGAGGGATTTTAAAAAGCCCATTATTGCCAAATGGCGTATAGGGATCCTTACCCAATAAATCACCGGTCATATCTGTAACCATCCATAGATTACCAGAATTATCGAAGGCCAAATTATCCGGAGAAGCAAACCCTGTATTTTTTCCTCCCATCAAAAAAGTAGAGGCTTCAAAATCTAAGGAGAGCGGATCGCCATTTTTCTCCACGATTTTTAAAATTTCCCCCATATAATCACCCTTGGCAAAATTATTTGTCAGAGTAACAAAGATATTTCCAGTCTTGGGGTCGATTTCGATATCTTCCGGTCGATTTAGAGGAGTTGCTCCTACCATCTTAGCGGCCGAGCGAGTAAAGATTTGGATTTCCAATTGGTTTTTAAAATTATCTTTTAGGATTTGATGGTCATTGCGATCTAGTGAAATCCATTTTCCCTTTTCTAGATCAGCAACGTAGAGCTTTCCTTTTTCCAATGAGCCTGGTTTTTCGGCCATAAATTTATAAATATGTTCATCACTTTTATCATCAGCAGTATAGACTACGCATCTTCCATCTAGTGCCTGATTAACCGTGGCACATTCATGCGCAAACCTACCAAGTCCCACCAGTTTTTTTCCAAATCCTGTTTTTGGGTTGATTTCCACCACCCAACCATAATGTTCTGGGGGAAGGGGAAAGAAGATATCCCATTGGTGTTCACCACTTGCGGTAAATTTTCTTGTTTTAAAATCTCGTTCGCCAACAAATTCGCTATAATTTTCTTCACAGGTCAAAATATTTCCCCAAGGCGTAACCCCACCAGCGCAATTGGCAAGGGTTCCTATAACCTTGTTGGATCCTGCGATAACCTGGTTAGAGGAAAAGATAAACGGAGTATCAGAATTAATTCTTCTATTAAAGGGCGAGTCTAATTTTACTTCCCATTTTCCATTATTGACCAAATGAAGAATTGAACCACCAACCATCATTCGCTCTTTTATGATATTCTCTTTGGTTCTCTCTTTTCCTGAAACAAAAAGCGGGTTTGCAGATTCATGGTTAACCCACAAAAGACCCGAATTTTTATCGAGAGGGATAAATGCCGTGTAATCAGGATTCGATCCAAAAACATCGGTAGAGGTGATTTTATCTCCGGTTTTGATCAGAATATGATAGGTGAGTCCTCCTCCTAAAATTAAATCGTCTTTTAAAGAAGGAAATAAATTTGATGAAGTCTTATGCTTAGAAGTAGAGCAGCCTAAAGTAAGCGCTCCTGCTACTAATGAAGACATTCCCATAAATTTTAAAAAATTTCTTCGGTCAATTTCATTCATAATGAAACTCTTTAGCCGATTTGAAAAAAGGTGTCATTCCCTAACAGAAAATAAATAAATTTACTAGATGCGTTAAGGTTGCTTGGCCACTTCTTGGGTTGGTAACCACTCTGTAAAAAGATCTCGATTAAAAGTGAACTCAGCAATCATCTTTTGTCCGTAGGCAGAAGGATGGAAGCAATCAATCTCGGATACATGCTCTTCGTCATATTGAATATCCGCTATAAAATCATAATAAAAAACATTATTTGGAAATTTAGCAGAAATATCCTTAAGCTTGAGATTTATATCTTTTATTCTGTGGGAAAACAGATCTCTATCGTTATCCGTAACCTTCTTTTTAAAAAGCGGGTTGCACAGGGGTAATAAATTCCAAACCTTTTGGCATTTCCTCTTATCCTTTCCTAACTCATATAGACGGTTCATATCAGGGATTGGTACTAAAAGAATTTTTACTTTAGGATTTGCAGTGGTTAATTTATCTAATGCGAAAGAAACATTTTTTTCATATTCCTCTAGATCTTCCTGATAATCCTCGTTCCAGCGACAGGCATCATTGGCCCCGATCAAGAATGTGACGTAATCTAGTTTTGGCGCCCTTCTAAGAAGTTTTTTTACTTGATATTTTAAACTGTTTGAAGTGGTTCCGGGAATAGCAACATTTACTGCACTTACAGGTTTCTTCAGTAATTTTTCAAGTTTGATCTTGTGACTTTCAAAATCGGGATATTTCCCATTGCCTGTACTCCAGCTGCCTTCACGTTCACTTAAAATATGGTAAGAATTAAATCCGGTTGAAATGGAGTCACCTATCGCACCCATGGAAAATGTGGCAGAATCTTTGGCGTTAATGGCAGAGGAAGTCATCAAGAGAAAAAATGTTAAAAACTTTATATTCATAGGGGACAGGATTTATTCTATAATATGCAAAAATAAAAGCGCAGAGTGTTGTATAATATTTAAATAAGGAAATTTTTTTATGAGTGATAATATTTTTGAAGAGATACCGGAGTTTAACTACCTGGAATCTAACGAAGAACCTAATCTTGAAGAATTTATAAAAGTAGTGAAGGGGAGACGAAGCGTCCGAGTTTTCACCGACGAAAATATCCCTCCTGAGGTAATTCAAAGCTGCTTTGATTTGGCCCTATTGGCACCAAATTCATCAAATCTGCAGGCCTGGGAATTTTATTGGGTTAGAAATCCCTATAAAAAAGAAAAATTAATTGAGGCCTGTCTTTCTCAGCCTGCAGCGCGAACTGCAAAAGAACTAATCGTTGCGGTGGCGAGAACCAATACTTGGAAGGAGCGTTCCAAAGAAATGCTTGCGCTTATAAGCAAGGAACCTAACGTGCCAAAAGCGGTTTTCAATTACTATGAAAAAATTGTACCTCTGGCCTACAATCAGGGGCCTTTAGGAATTTTTGGATTAATAAAAAGGATTTTAGTATTTCTTATCGGGTTTTTCAGACCCATACCCCGTGAACCTGTATCCCTAGAACATTTAAAAATTTGGGCGGTTAAAACTGTTGCCTTGGCCTGTGAAAATTTTATGCTTGCCTTAAGGGCCCATGGATTTGACTCTTGTCCTATGGAGGGAATGGATTCAAGTAGAGTGGCAAAAATTCTAGATCTTCCAAGCGATGCCGTCGTGGTTATGGTTATTGGAGCAGGAAGAAGATCAACTAAAGGAATTTATGGGCCAAGAATTCGTTTTCCCAAAGAAAAATTTATTTTTGAGATTTAAGAATTTGAATTATTTACTTTTTTTGCTTTAATATAGGTAAAGGATACCTTTTGTGAAAAAAATTATATTTATTTTTGCCCTTTTTTTTATCTCCAATGCTTTTGCCCAGTCTAGAGATGTGATTACGGTCATAGTAGAGAGACAAGAAGTTAAGAAAAGAACAGGTTGGACCCTTCAAGATTGGCTCGATACCAAGCAAAGAATTGCATTACAGAATCAATGGCTTGCCTTTAATACCTATAGTGGCAATGATGGTGTTCTTTATGACTTTTTTGTTGGTGGGGGAGGTGGAGAGTTTAAATTTACCGGAGATCAGACACCCATCGATCAGGAAAAAGAAAAGCTTTATAACTACTTTGGTGCTTTTTATATTTCTATCTTGGGACTTGAGTATAGATATGAAAAATCCAAGGAAGTATATTCTCAAGATGAAGCCAATGTGGATCTTAGATTTTTTGGAACCTCCACTCAAACTACCAGCCTTGTCCTTCAATATGGGATAAGAGGATTAAACGAATATCAATTTGGAAAATTTGAGCAACAATTTGCCGGTGGATATTTAGGTCTTTATATTTTTAGATTTCTAGGACTTGAGGGCACCTATAGAAATTATTTCTGGAATACAATGAAAGACGGAACTATGAAGATGAGGTCTGAACGATTTGATTATGGAGTATTCTTGGAAACGTCCTTTTTAAGAATTTTTGGAACTATTTTTCAAGAAAATTTTACCTATAATTCTCCAGATCTTACGCAGGAGCGAAAAGGTATAAATGTTGGCTTGAGAATCAACTTTTAGCGCATAAAATCATTGGAAATATCTTTTTTTTGATATAAAAACCCTCCAAACCTTTTCTGGAGCCTCGTTATGATTAAAATATTATCTTTTTTAATTTTCTTATTTCCTGGAATTCTCTTTTCCTCGCATAAAACAACCTTGGCCCTAACCCCACCAATGGGTTGGAATACATGGAATACCTTTAAATGTAATATCGATGAAAAACTAGTAAGAGAATCCGCCGATGTGATGGTTTCTTCTGGAATGAGAGATGCAGGCTATGAATATATAAATTTAGATGATTGCTGGCAGCTTGGAAGAAATGCAAATGGAACCATTCAGGTGGATACCGTTAAATTTCCAAG
>JACCDG010796868.1_pt1 | contig 22685 bp, 25 predicted proteins | sample 7442471 | NCBI WGS metagenome assembly JACCDG01 (sample SAMN15323444, study PRJNA562643) | freshwater metagenome | isolation source: river surface water | place: USA:Blue River Watershed | collected 2017-08-17 | reverse complement strand
TCTGATGGGTTACGTGAAACTGCTACTAAGAGTGAACTAAAGATGTTTCCAATCCCTACTCCAGCTCCTGCGAGTGCAATTGTTGCTAATCCCCCTCCAATTAATTTAGCTGCTACTAACATTGTTTAATATTATATTTATATAAAAGTTATAACCTCTTAAATTCTTTTTAAAAAAATTATAACTATAAAAAGAAACCCTTTTTTTTTTTTATTTTATTTAGTATCCACGAGATTTATAGAAAGAATAAATATTTGATAATGACCCTCTAAATGAATAGAAAACTTCATTTGACATTGGATTACGTAAGATTACTCCTCGTAATGTTTTAACATCAAAATAGAAATATTGAGGAAAATATCAATGTACTTTTTTTAAACGTGGGATTAATAAACGACGTTTTTTTTTTAATTTTTTATAAATCATAAAATAGCTTAAAGCTGCACGTCATTTTACAGGTTTAAAAGTTTTTAATTGTTGATCTTTACTTAAGAAAGAACGTCAAACTTTTTTTTTCATTGAAGCACGTGTACGTAAAAAAAAGAAATAATATTGACTAAGCTTTTGCTGAAATAAAATGTATTTTTGAAGAGCTCATTTTTCATATTTTTTATATAATGCAATTTGTTGAACATTTACATTTTCTTGTTGTTCTTCAATAAAACTTAATACTTTTAATTTTTGAATTTGAAGTAATGTTTTAAAAAAGTAAAGATTTTTATATTCTACAAAAAGTGAAGCAATTCATTTTACAAATTTTTTAAAATATCCATTTCAACGTCACTTTTGAATAAACATTTTATTTTTTTGTTTATGTGCAAAAAATTTTGATTTTTTTTTACCACGAGAATTCTGTAATGAAAATAAAGTTTTTTGATTATCTTTTCATTGATTTAATTTTCTAATTTTAAGTAAAAAACGTGTAAAAAGTTTATTAAAATTTTGTTTCATTTCAATATTTTTTACAACAAAAGAGTCTACATCATCTCTTTTTGAAGAGTAGTTTACAATACAATCTTTTAATAATGTTCTTAAGCTACCAATATTTTTTAAGAAATTTTTTCTTAATGTGAAACAATGTTTAATTGTCATAAAAGTTTTACGTAAGAAAATTAAATTTTTACGTTTAAAAAAACGAATACGTTTAAATAATCAAAAGCTTTTTTTTCTTAATAATTTTTTTTGACGTAATTTTAAAGTTCATTTACCAAATGAACGATAATAACTTTTTAAATAAAAATTACAAAAAATAGAACTTCATTGGTTTTTAGATAATCCAACAATATCTCCTACACGAACAATATTATTTGGAGATGTTTTAATACCTTTATTTACTAAAATACCATGATGCAACACTAATTGGTGTGCAGCATAAATAGTAGGCATAAATTTTAATCTAAAAACAACCATATCCAAACGTAATTCCATTAAAGAATAAAAAGATCTATTACGTGAAACAACTCCACTTAAAAATTTTTTAAAAAAATTTCTAAATCTTTGTTCTTTAACTTTCCCATAAAAATGGCGAATTTGTTGTTTAGTATAAAAAAGTTTTTTATATTGTCAACGGTTTGGTGATTTTAAAACTTTATAAGGTTGAATAAAACGTCTTGCGATTACTCATTTCATACTATTCAATACTAAAAAGTATCTTGTAAAAAATCCTCTACGGATTAATTTACGTCCACGAATGTTAAAAAATCTACGTAATCTAGAATTTTTATACGGTCATACAATACTTTTTGCTTGAAACGCAATTTTATAACGAGGTCTATATGTATTTTTTTGCATTTTTTTTTATTTTATTTACCTTCACGTTTACCTTGTTTTAATTTAATAACTTCATCATTAAAACGAATACCTTTACCTTTATAAGCATCTGGTTTTTGTAACGCTCTAATTTCTGAAGCTACTTGATTAACACGGTATAATTCTTTTCCTTTAATTAAAATAAAAATTCCTTTAACTTTAGCAGTAAAGATTTTTACATCATGAGGAATTTGATATACAATTTCATGGCTATAACCAATATTTAATAATAAATTATTGTTTTTTATAGATGCTTTATAACCTACTCCTACAAGTTTTAATTTCTTACGAAATCCTTTTGAAACTCCTAAAAATAAATTACGTAACATTGAAAAATAAAAATTTAAATTTACATGTTTATTTTTTAATAATACATATAATTTAGAATTTTTTTGCATTAACTCAAACCCTGCTTTTTTTTTTAATACTGTACCTAAAGGTCCTGTTATTTTAATAAAGTTTTTTCCTCAACTGATTTGAATATTTTTTGGTACTGTAATATACATTTATATTTATTTAATATAATCCACAAAAAACTTCACCTCCAATATTTAATAATCGAGCATCACGGTCAGTTAAAAACCCTTTTGGAGTCATTAAAACTAAAAGACCTCCTGTACTTTTTGGTTTTCATAATGCTTTTGTAGATCAATAAATACGACGTCCTGGTTTTGAAATTTGATAAATATTTCTAATTGCCGGAACTCCCATGTTATTATATTTTAATAAAACATTAACTACAGGTTTATTAGTTGTTTTATCAATAACTTGTTGATATCCTAAAATATATCCTTCATCTCTTAAAAGATTTAAAAAAGCATAACAATGTTTTGGCATATAAGGATGCATTAAAATTGTTTTTGCTTTAACTTTATTTCCATTTTTAATACGAATAATTAAATCTCCAAAATAATCTTTCATTTTATCAATTTGATTTTTTTACTCCTACTAATTTTCCTTGTCAAACATATTTACGAAACATTAAACGTGATAACCCAAATTTTTTATATACAGCTCTTGGTCTATTTGTTAAAACGCAACGATTTCGAATACGAGTGATTGAAGAATCACGTGGAAAATTTAAAAATTCTAAATATACTTTAGTTCTATCTTTTTTTTTTACATTTAATTTTTGAATAAAAGCTTTCATAACTTTTCTACGACTTTCAAAGGCATTGAAAAGTACTCTTCTTCGTTTATCTTTTAAAAGTAAATATTTCATTTATTTTATTTTTTGGACCCAAACGGATTCGAACCGATGGCTTCTTGAATGCAAATCAAGCGTTCTACCAAACTGAACTATAAGCCCTTATATTAAATTAAAATTTTCCAAAAATAGAAGCTAACATTTCAGTTTGTAAAACTAAAAGTGGCTTTTGAATGAAAAACATATAGAAAAATAAGATTAAAAAGAAAATAGAAATTAATCATAAGCGAATATTTGACTTATAAAATTTATATTCAAAAGTTTCTACAGTATCAAAAAAAATGATTTTTAAAATACGTAAGTAATAATAAAAACTAGCTACTGTAAAAATAAAAAGAACATAATTTAAGTAAAACTTATGACTTTCTAATAAAATAAACATTACATCTAATTTAACAAAGAAACCTCCTAAAGGTGGAATTCCACTCATTGAAAACACTAAGAAAGCAAAAAGTAATGCTAAAAGTGGATCTGATTTTTTTAATGAGTTAAAGTGAATTAAATGTGTATTTTCTTTTCCAAAATGTAATAAAGTAAATCACATCATAAAAGAACTTAAAATGTAAACAGGAAGGTAATGAAATGTTGCATAAGCTCCTTCTAATGAAAAAAAAGCTAATCCAACTAACATAAACCCTACGTGTGACATTGAACTATATACAAAGAAACGTTTAATTACTGTTTCTGTAAAAGCTCCAATCATTCCAAAAAAAATACTTAATACGCTACAAAATAAAAAGAAAGGTGTAAAAAGTACAAAATATCCATGGAATACTAATGTAATTACTTTATAAATTAAAAAGAAAATTAATCCTTTTGAAAAAATTGAAAGGAAAGTTACTGTTGGGATTGGTGCATTTCCATAAACACTAGGTGCTCAAAAATGAAAAGGTGCCGCTGTAACTTTAAAAAGGAAATTAAACATTAAAAGGAAGAATGCAAGAATTGTAATGAAAACAAAGCTTGTACTTTCAACATATAAAAGTTCTCAGTTTGTTGAATTTACAATTAAATCAGAGAATGAAAAATTTTTAAATAAAAATTCAAAATTATTTACGTCAACTCCAGTATTATTTAAAGAAATTGCTTCTTCAAAAAAATTGTAATTAAACACTGACATATATGTATATGTTAATAATAAATCTAAATCTTCTAATGCTAAAGTTCCTCAGTTTTTATAAAGCATTCCTGCTCCTAATAATAACATTCCACTAGGGATACTTCCTAAAATAAAGTATTGAACTCCTCCGAAAGTACTAAATCTATTTTGTCTTTCAAATGCAACTAATACATATGAAGCTAATGTAATTACTTCTAAAGCAAGAATAATATCTAAGAAAGTATGTACATAAAATACAAAAAGACTTCCCAATAAGATAAAAAATACAAGTAAACTATATTCAATATCTGTATTATTTACAATAAAAAAACGATCAACAATTCCAAAAAAGAAAATAAATACCATAAAAAACGCATAAATTACAAAAAGATTCATAAATAATGAATTATTTTGAATTGTTTGTAAAAGATCGTTAAAATTTGTATTTACGTTATCAAAAAAGAAATTTAAATTTTCTGTATTGTTTTCATTTACATTAATTCCAGCGTTTTCAATAAAACGTTGAAAAGTTTCAACTGATTTCTCAATTACAAAGCTATCTGCAATTGTTGGACGTAATACAATTGAAAAATTATAAATGAAAAAACTAAAAAAAATATAAATTGCGCTTAATTTATGAATAAGTTTAATAAATGAAGCATTTTTCGGGAAGAAAACTCCTAAAAAAAGGATGTAAACCCCTAAAAAGAGAATAATTAATAATGATGAAATATTAAAACAAAAGTCTCAAAACATTTTCGTATATATACATTAAAAAATTGCTTGGTTTATAAAAAAAATTAAATTTTAATTTTTAATTTCTTCTACAAATTCAAGGTAGGCACGTCTTTGATTAAGTCATACAACTCCTGATTGTACAGCTGAATTTTCAAAGAATCCTACAAGTGGTAAGAAAAATAAGAAATAAGCAAAATATGAAGCAGTAACAAAGTTAGCCATTTCAATAAAAGGACTTTCTACGATTTCTTGTCCAATTCATCCTAAACTTACAGAATCAGCAAAAAAATATCAGAAGAATCAAATATTTAATGGTTTAAAGAAATTACTACGGAATTTTGAAGTATCTACTACCGGTAAGAAAGCTAAGATTACAATAGCAACTCCCATTAATACAACCCCTCCTAATTTATCAGGAATAGTTCTTAATACTGCATAGAATGGTAAGAAATATCATTCAGGTACAATGTGTGCTGGTGTTACTAAAGGATTTGCTTCAATATAGTTATCTGGGTGTCCCATATAGTTTGGAGCATATACTACAAACATTGAGAATACTAATACGAAAATAAAGAATCCAAAAAGATCTTTAACGTAAAAATATGGGTAGAAAGGTACACGTGAATAAACTGAAGATACTCCTAAAGGATTGTTAGATCCTGGTTGGTGTAAAAGGATTAAGTGTAAGAACGCTACTGCTGCAATTAAGAAAGGTACGAAATAGTGAAGACTAAAGAAACGATTTAAAGTTGGGTTATCAACTGAGAATCCTCCTCATAATAATTGAACAATAGAATTTCCAATTCCTGGGATTGCTGAGAATAAGTTAGTAATAACTGTTGCTCCTCAGAAACTCATTTGTCCTCAAGGTAATACATATCCCATGAAAGCTGCTGCCATCATTAAGAAAAAGATTACAATTCCTGAGTATCATAAGTTTGCTCTTGGTTGGAAATATGATCCGTAATAAAGACCTCTAAACATATGTGTATAAACTACAATAAAGAACATTGAAGCTCCATTTGCATGAATATAACGTAATGTAGATCCTCCACGAACGTCACGCATAATATGTTCTACGCTAGTAAATGCTAAATGAATTTCGGCAGCGTAATGCATTGCTAAAAGAGCCCCTGTTACGATTTGTACTCCAAGAGCAATTCCAGCTAAAGAACCAAAACCTCATAAGTAAGTTAAATTAATAGGGGTTGGATACCCATCAATATGATTACTAATAGTTGCTACTAAAGGATTTTTTACTAATTTTGAATATAAAGACATTTTCGTTTATATTTTTTCTATCTATAGACCAAAAAAGAATTTTAAATATTAAATAATTCTTCAAGAATTAATTCCCATTCCTGGGTTACGTAAAGCTTGGCTATTTGCATCTTGAGCTTTAACTACTAATACGGCATTGCTATTTAAAGTCATTACAATTGATCCTACCATTGATAAGAAAAGTAATAATGCTGCTAACATTACAGAAGTACTGTATTCTGTAAAAAGAACTCCTCCGATTGCTCATAATTGATCATTACGAGAAATAAATTTATTTTGAGAAATATATAAATTTGTTTCTGCAAGGGCGTCAAAAAAATTTTCTTCTGAAACCATTAATACAGGAATTAAATCAAAAAAACCTTCGTTTAAAAATAATAAAACTTCTAATAAAAGGAATCCTAAAAATAAATTTTTAAATGAAAAAAGATCACGGAATCTATCTACAACATTAATGATTTTAACTTCTAAAAGCATCACAATAAAGAGAAAAAGAACTACAATAGCTCCAACATATACGATCATAAAAAGAAGTGCGAAATATTCTACTTGTAATACAAATAATAATACACTTCCAAAAAAAAATACTAAAATAAGTATTAAAATAGAATGAATAGGATTTTGAACTCCTACCACTAATACACATGAAGCAAAGATTAAACTAACAATAAAAGTTAAAAATAAATACATTTAGTTTGATTAACGAGAGAGGGAGTCGAACCCTCGACTTACGGATTATGATTCCGCTGTTCTAACCACTGAACTACCCCGTTTTTAGTTTATATTTGTAATTTTAGCATGTTCTAAAATATTAACGCAATCTAAAAGCATATCATCTAAAAATAAAGAAGGGAAAATCCCCATAATAAATAATACAACGATTAAAACGCTAAATAAAGCAAATTCTTTTCTATTAATATCTTGATATGATGTAATAGAAAGAGAACGTACATTTCCAAAAAAAATACGATTAAATGCTCATAAAGTATATACAGCTCCTAACACCATACTTGTCGCAGCAAAAAAAGTTCCTCAAAAGCTATGTTGATATAACCCCATAAAAATTAAGAATTCTCCAACAAAACTACTTGTTAATGGGAAACTAATATTTGCCATAGAAAAGATTAAGAAAATAAGACTATATAATGGATAAAATGTTGTTAACCCTCCAAGATATTTTAAAGAACGAATTCCAAAACGTTCATACATAACTCCTACACAAAAGAAAAGTGTTCCTGAAACAACCCCATGGCTTAACATTTGGAAAACAGCTCCTTGTAACCCTTCTGTTGTCATTGACATAATTCCTAAAAGAACTACATTCATATGTCCAACTGATGAGTAGGCAATGATTTTTTTTAAATCAATTTGACGCATAGCAGTCATACATGTATATACAATACCTAAAACAGCAAAAAGACTTACAATTCCAGAATACATTGTAGTTCCTTCTGGTAATAATGGAATACAGAATCTAATTAAACCATATGTCCCTAATTTTAAAAGTAATACGGCTAATAATACTGATCCAATAGTTGGAGCTTCAACGTGAGCTTCTGGTAATCAAATATGTAATGGAAATAATGGAATTTTAGCTGAGAATGAAACAAAAAAAGTTAATCATAAAAATAATTGATCTTGTTTTGTTAAATTAACAGATAATAATGTTTCATAATCTGTTGTTCCTACTTTTGAATATAAATATAATAAATTAAAAAATAAGAAAATTGACCCAAATAATGTATAAAGAGAAATCATATAACTAGCTCTTACACGACGTTCACGAGATCCTCATACAAGAACTAAGAAATAAATTGGAATTAAGGTCATTTCAAAGAAAATGAAAAATCCTAAAATATCTAAAAATAAGAAAGAAGCTAATACACTTCATTGTAAAAAGAATAAATGAAAAATAGCTTCTGGTAATTGTTTAGTTTCAGAACTAAGGCTTAATAAGCATAAATAAATAAAAAAGTTAGTAAGCAATACAAAAAAAAGTGAAATACCATCTACCCCAATACGTAAATCTTCAATAAAAGAAGGTACAATTGAAAAAGTATATGAGAATTGAAATCCTCCTTGAACTCCATCAAAACAAAATCATAAGATAAGAGAAAGGAAGAAAGAGATGGCCATTGAAAACAATGAAAATTTATATAAGAATTTATTGTTCATTTGACCTAAAACAACCGAAATTAAAAGGCTGATTAAAGGTACAAATAAAATATACATTAAGATATCATTAATAAAAAAGTTTACTACACTATACATTAAAATTTGATTTTTTTTTTAAGAAAAGGAAACATTCTCCCATTACAGTAGAATTTGAAGAAATCATATCATTTAAGTAGAAATTTGTAATTGTTGGTTGGTACATTGATAAATTAATAAATTTAGCATTTTCTTTAATAACTAAGAAATTTAAATTAAAAGGAGATGCTACATTATTTAATAATTTTTTTGTAGGTACAACTTTTTCAAATTTTCAAAGTGATTCAAAAAATAAATTTCATCATGGGTGTACATTTACAATTAATCAAAGGAAAATTTCAAAACTTTTAATACTTGCTGGTGCTGTTACGCTTTTGTAAAAATTTCTTAAACGTCCTTCAATATTAAATAACATACCATCTTTTTCATATAAACTTTTAATAGGAATATTTGCATCTGCAACAACATTACTAAGTTTATGTGTACCAAAAGAAATAATATTGGTATATTGTGAATTTGAAAGTCATTGTTTAGTATTTACATCATTTTGTTGGAAAGTAAATAAGTTTCTAATTTCTTTATCTTTAATTTCAGAAGAATATAAAGGTGAACGTACTCCTGGTTGTACTCCTAAATAAGAAGCTCCTAAGCTTGAAACATTTGAATGTAATACTCCAAATCTTTCAGAATTTTTATTTTTAACATAAAATTTTTTAGCTAAATAACGTACCATATTTTGTAATACAAGTCCTCCTTTCATTTTTAAAATTTCAGCTCCTAAAACGATTGAAGACATTTTTGTATTAACCATTTTTGAAACTTTTGCATCACGAGCTTCAATAATACTGAAAGTTCCTCGTAATCCATTTGAAACATGATTTTGTTTCATACGTAAGGATGAATAAGCTCCAATAGTTACACAAGATAAGTTAGTTCTTGATTGCATTTTACGAACAAAAGTATTTAAAACTGAAGCTTCAAAACGAACATTTGATCCTACAACAATTAAGAATTTTACATCTTGAAATGAAGATACTGTTTTATTTAAACTAAAAAAAAAAGGAACATCATTATTAATTTTAGTATTAAAATTTTCTAATTGAATATCTGAAGTTCCATAAAATTTCATAAATTGTGTTACAAAATATAAACTTTGAACATCAATCATAGACCCTAAAATAAGACCATTTTTTAATGGTGTATAATCTCTTTGATAAAAATCATATAATCCTGATTCAAGAGCTTTAGCAACAAAAAAAATAGCATCTTTTCAATTTGAAACTGCTTTTACATTTTTACGGTTATTAAGTAATGGAAATAATACACGTTGATTTTTTAAACCATCAAAAGCATAACGAGTTTTATCTGAAATTCAGTTTTCTTCATAAATACTATTATTATTTGGAAGAATACGTACGATTTCCTCGTTTGATACAAAAACAGCTTCGTCTTTTTGATTTTTTTTGTTAAGTACATTACGTGTTTGTACTACGATATCACTACAAGCCCCATCAAAAAAATCTACAGTTTCAATTTTATTTAATTCTCAACTTCTTGCTTTGAAAGCATATGGTTTTGAAGTTAATGCTCCTACAGGACATAAATCTACTAAGTTTCCAGATAATTCTGTTTTAATAAAATTTTGAACATATGTTCCAATTTCAGTTTCAGAACCACGACCGAAAGCTCCTAATACTTCATTACCTGCAATTTCGCTAGAAAAACGAATACAACGAGTACAATGAATACAACGTGTCATAATTGTTTTTACAATAGGCCCGCATTCTTTATCTTCAACACTTCTTTTAAATTCAAAGAAACGTCCACGATCACTACCATAAGTTAAAGTTTCATCTTGAAGATCACATTCACCCCCTTGATCACAAATAGGACAATCTAAAGGATGATTAATTAAAAGAAATTCTAATACAGCTTCTCTAGCTTTTTTTACTAAAGGAGTTTCTGTATAAATAACCATTCCTTTAGATACTGGCATTGCGCAAGATACTACAGGTTTTGGTGCTTTTTGAACTTCTACTAAACACATACGACAGTTTCCTGCCACAGATAATTTCTCATGGTAACAAAAACGTGGAATTTCGATCCCTACTTTTTCACATGCTTGTAATACAGATGAGTTTGCACGAACATTATATTTAGTATTATTAATTGTTATTGTAATTAAATTTTCCATTTATTTTAGATATTATTGTTATTGTAAATCTAAAGCTCCTTTAACTACTTCATAAATAAATCCAATAGTTAAGAAAATTAAAAAGATAATAATAATTTTATATCCTACAGCTCCTACTACTCCTAAAGTTACTCCTCATGGGAATAAATATGCTACTTCTAAATCAAAAATTAAGAAAAGAATAGCAACAATATAGAAACGTACATCAAAACGATTTCTGGCATCTTCAAAAGGTTCAAAACCACATTCATAAGCTGAAGTTTTTTCAGGATCTGGTGTATGTACTGCTAATACATAAGATAATCCTAAAACAACCGCTGAAATTACAAGAGCTAAAATGATACAAGTAAATAATGTAAAATAAGTTAATAAATTCATAGTAACAAAATGTGTCATTTTTTTTTTGTGTTCGGAAAGAGTCGAACTTTCAACCTTCGGATCCGTAGTCCAACGCTCTATCCAGTTGAGCTACAAACACTTTATTCGAGAACGACGGGATTCGAACCCGCAGCTTTCGGTTAGACAGACCGACGCTCTACCATTGAGCTACATCCCCTTAATTTTTTTTATTAATTTTCTCCACTTCCTCAAACATAAATCGCTAAGAATAAGAAGATTCAAACAACGTCAACAAAATGTCAGTATCAAGCTGCTGCTTCATATCCAATATGATTATGTTTTGTGTAATGAGATACTACTAATCTGTATAATGCTACAGAAAGGAAAATTGTTCCTACGATTACGTGGAATCCATGTAATCCTGTTAACATATAAAATGTAGATCCATATACTCCATCTGAAATATGGAAAGGTGCATTAACATATTCATAACCTTGGAAAGCTGTGAAAATAGATGCTAATACAACTGTTAAAAGAAGTCCTGAAATTGCTTCTAAACGGTAACCTCCAATTAAAGCTGAATGTGATCAAGTTAAAGCTGCTCCTGATGTTAAAAGTAAAGCTGTATTTAATAATGGAATAGCTCAAGGGTTAATTACTTCAATTCCTTTTGGTGGTCATACCCCTCCAATTTCTGGTGCAGGATTTAAGCTTGCATGGAAGAAAGCTCAGAAGAATGCAAAAAATAACATAATTTCAGATACAATGAAAAGAACTACTCCAAAACGAAGTCCATGTTGAACATGGAATGTATGTGCTCCTTCAAATGTTCCTTCTCTAACGATGTCACGTCATCATAATGATGAGTTAATTGTTGTTGAAGCTAATCCTGTAACTAATAATGTGTATCCTAATTCATATGAATGCATATATAACACTAATCCTAAAACAGTGAATAATGCTGAAAAAGATACTACAAGAGGTCATGGACTTGCGTCTACAATATGAAATGGGTGTAATGTTGTTTTTTTAAATGCAGGCATTGTTATTTATTAGTTTTTAAAAGTAATTACTGGATTTAAAGCTTTTTCTGGTTTTGAAAAGAATGTAATTCATAACATTGTTAAGAAAAAGAATAATCCGTATAATGTAATGTAACTTCCAATAGAAGCTACCATGTTTCATCCTGCATATCCATCTGGATAATCTGGAATACGACGAGGCATTCCGGCTAATCCTAAGAAGTGCATTGGGAAGAATGTAAGGTTAACTCCTACAAAAGTAATTCAGAAATGAATTTTACCTACGATTGAAGGAATTTTAACAGCAAAGATTTTTTCAAATCAATAGTATGCTCCTGCAAAAATTCCAAATACAGCTCCCATTGAAAGCACGTAATGGAAGTGTGCTACAACATAATAAGTATCATGTAATGCGATATCTAACCCTCCGTTAGCTAAAGCAATTCCTGTTAATCCTCCAACTGTAAAGAGGAAAATAAATCCAACTGCAAAAAGCATTGCTGGATGATCTAAGTGAAGAACTCCTCCTCACATAGTTGCAATTCAACTAAATACTTTAATTCCTGTAGGAACTGCAATAATCATAGTTGCTGCTGTAAAGTATGCACGAGTATCTACGTCTAACCCTACTGTATACATATGGTGTGCTCATACGATAAATCCGAGAATTCCAATAGATACCATAGCGTATACCATTCCTAAATATCCAAATACTGGTTTTCCAGAATATGTTGAAATAATATGGCTAACAATACCAAAAGCTGGTAAAATTAAAATATATACTTCTGGATGTCCAAAGAATCAGAATAAATGTTGGTATAATACTGGATCTCCCCCTCCTAATGGATCGTAGAATGATGTATTAAAGTTACGATCTGTTAAAAGCATTGTAATAGCTCCTGCAAATACAGGGAGTGAGAGTAATAATAAGAATACTGTAATAAGTACTGCTCATACAAAAAGAGGAAGTTTATGCATAAACATTCCAGGTGCGCGCATATTGAAAATGGTTACAATAAAATTAATTGACCCCATAATTGAACTTGCTCCTGATAAATGTAAACTAAAAATAGCTAAATCTACAGAAGGTCCTGAATGTGCTTGAATTCCTGATAATGGTGGATATACAGTTCATCCTGTTCCTGCTCCACTTTCAACTAATGCTGATAATAATAAGAGAATTAATGAAGGTGGTAATAATCAGAAACTAATATTATTCATACGTGGGAATGCCATATCTGGTGCCCCAATTAAAAGAGGTACAAATCAGTTACCAAATCCTCCAATTAAAATTGGCATAACCATGAAGAAAATCATTAAGAAAGCGTGTGCTGTAATGATTACGTTATAGAATTGGTAATTTCCTTGTAATACTTGTGTTCCAAGTCCTCCTAATTCCATACGAATTAAGATAGACATAACTGTTCCTAAAATTCCTGAGAAAGCTCCAAAGATAAGATATAATGTTCCAATATCTTTATGATTTGTTGAAAATAATCAACGTACTACTCAATTTTTAATATCTAAAAGCATTTTATATTTTTTTTAGTCTCTATCTATAGTCCAAAAAGGATTTTTAAATTTATTTTTTTTACGTTTTATTGGGATTGAACCAATAACCTATCGCTTAGAAGGCGATTGCTCTTCCAGTTGAGCTAAAAACGTTTATTTATTTTTGAAAAATTAAAAAAAAATAATATAAACTAATAATAAAATTAAATAAAGATCTACGTAAGCAATTAAAATATTTCAGAATAAGAATACTGAAAGAATAATTGTAAGAGCAAAAATCATAAAGAATAAATAGTTATAAATAAATCCCATAGGTTTTTCTCTAATTTCTTTACTAATGAAATTTCATTTTACTGCAAGTCCATTAGGTCCAAAATATTCTAAAAGTCCACGATCCATATTTTGATATGTTTGGAAATATGACATTTTTAATAATGATTGTGATACAATTTCGTTGTAAACTTTATCAAAATATCATTTTCTGTTTAAAAAGGTATATAACGAACGTCCTACTTTAGATGTTTTTAAAGTATAAAGTGCATCAAAAGTAAAAAGATAGTTAAAAATTGCTAAAAATGTTCCACCAAAACTAAAAAATAATGGAATCATTTTAATGAAAGAATCTAATCATTCAGATTCTAACATATATTGTTTACTTGGAAGTGTAAATAATGCATTACCTCAGAAATCAGTTCCTAAACCAATAAACATATCTCTACTTAAATATCCAATAAAAATACTTGCAATTGATAATACTACTAATGGGAAAGCCATTCTAAATGGTGCTTCATGTACATGTTCATAAAATACTTTATTTCCATTTACTGGACGTAAGAAAGTCATTGCTGTTAATCTTGTTGAATAATATGCTGTAAAGAAAGCTGCTAAAGTTCCTAAAGTATGTGCAAATCTTCCTTCAATTGTAAAGCTACCGTATGCTAATTCAAGAATTACATCTTTAGAATAGAACCCTGTTAAAAATGGAAATCCCATTAAAGCTAATGATCCGATAAGCATTGCAGAATATGTTAAAGGAAGAAGTTTTACTAAACCTCCCATTTTACGCATATCTTGCTCATCCCCCATAGCATGAATAACAGATCCTGCTCCTAAGAATAATAAAGCTTTAAAAAAGGCATGGTTTGATAAATGGAAAATACTTACCGAATAGCTTGATAATCCAGCAGCAAATACCATGTAACCTAACTGACTACAAGTTGAATATGCAATAACACGTTTTAAATCGTTTTGTAATAACCCTGTTGTAGCTGCAAAAAATGCTGTCATTCCTCCTACAACTGTAATTAAAAATAAAACGTTAGGTGCATATTGTAATACAGGTGAAAGTCTACCAATTAAGAAAACCCCAGCAGTAACCATTGTAGCTGCGTGAATTAACGCTGAAACTGGTGTTGGTCCTTCCATAGCATCAGGTAATCAAGTATGTAATCCTAATTGAGCAGATTTTCCTACAGCTCCAATAAATAAGAAAAATACAATAAAATCTAAAAGATTAATTGAATTTTCAAAAAAAAATACTGAAACTTCTGAAAAATATGGTGCTTCAAGACATAAGATACTATAATCCAATGAGCTAAAAAAGAAATAAAATGAAAAAATAGCAATAGCTAATCCAAAATCTCCAATACGATTTACAATCATAGCTTTTAAAGCTGCTTTGTTTGCTTGAATACGTCCATATCAGAAGTTAATTAAAAGATAAGAACATAACCCAACTCCTTCTCATCCAACAAACATTTGGATTAAGTTTTTAGCAGTTACTAAAATTAACATGAAAAAAGTAAAAAAAGATAAATAAGCCATAAATCTACTTAAATGAGGATCTTGAGACATATATTCTGTTGAATATAAATGTACAAGTGTTGAAATTGAAGTAACAACAATTAACATAACACTTGTTAATGTATCGAATAAGAATCCTCAATGAAGATGATAAATTTCTGTTTCAAATCAAGTAAAAGTATTAAAAATTACAATTGATTTGTTTAAAACAACTTCATAAAAAATGATACATGATAAAAAAAAAGATAATCCTACACAACTTAACGAGAATAATGATGCAAATCTCGAACCTACTCAGCGGCCAAAAAATCCTGTGAAAAAACTACTAATAAGTGGTAAAAAAATAACTAATAAATACACTAATGTTTATTATAAAAATAAGATTTAATAAAATATTATTCAAGAGAAAAGGGACTCGAACCCTTAGCTTTCGGTTTTGAAGACCACTGTTCTACCGATTGAACTATTCTCTTTATCTTGTTTTTTATTTTTTTTAATTAAAAAATAAAAAAAAACAAAACCTAAAAATACGTAAATTATTTAAGATTTAAATTTTTTGAAATTAATTGTACTTCCATAGGAAACTTACGTAATGCAAAAAGTAAAGCTTCTTTAACAGTAGCTGGATCTTTGCTTACTACTTCAAAAAGAATACGACCTGGTTTTACCATGCAAACTCAAGAATCTACATTCCCTTTACCACGCCCCATACGAACTTCTTTTGGTTTTGCGGTTCTTGGATAATCAGGAAAAGCACGAATTCATACTTTCCCTCTTCTTTTTAATTTACCTGTAATTGTACGTCGTACTGCTTCAATTTGACGAACATTTAAAAATCCACGTTCTACTGCTTGAATAGCATACATTCCAAAACAAATTTTATTACTTTTGTTTTCATATGTTGTACGTATTAATTGTTTATTAACTTTTCGAAATTTTCTTGGTGTTGGGTTAATCATTATTTAATTAAAATTATAATAGAAATTTTTTAATGTTTTTAATCTTAAAAGTTTTGAATATGTCATATAATTTCAAATTACTTTATGTAATTCTTTTTTAAATTCTGGTTTATATGCAATTCAAAGGTGAATTCCAAAGCTTCCTTTACGAATAATAGCTTTAGCAGATCCATACTCAATACGAGTATTAAAAGACATATCTAAAACTACTCCACGTAATCCAGTAATAATTTTTGTTCTACGTCAACGATTAATACGTCCTTTAAATTTAATACGTACTCCAACAATTTCTTTACATTCCCCAGAAAAAATTTTAACTACTTTTTTTACAAAGCTTAAAAATTTTGTCTGTTTACGATCTTTTGGAAGTTTTTCTAATTGGAACGCAATAAATTTTACTAAGAATGAAGCTTTTTTTAAGAAAAAAGAAACATAGCTAATATAAACTAAATCTTTAATATATGTTGCAACATACTTATATTTATTAACCATTTCTCGTTCAATAGCAGATAAATACATATTAACAGTACTTTTGTTAATACCAGATTTAAAAGCATATTTACTAAGAGAAAGAGTATTTACAAAATATAATTTTGTTTTTGACCCAAGAAAGAAAGATAAAAATTGTTTTTGTCTTTGTAATGATAAATAATTATTTGTTGAAACAATTTTTTTATGTGTTAATTTTTCTTTAATATTCAAAGGTTTTTTTAAAACTTTAGCTTTTTGTTTTACTTTTAAAAATTTAAAAAATTTATTATTTGTTTCTTTATTTTGACTAAAAAATTTACGTACTTTTTGTTTATTTGTAATTTTATTAAAAATTTTTAAATAAAAAAGTTTATCTTTTACAGTTAACTTTTTATTTAAATTTTGAGCTTTTAAAAAATTTAAAAATACTTTTTCAAACAATACTTTTCATTTTAATGAACGAATATTATATAAAACTTTTAATTTTGATAAAATTAAAGTACGCTTTTTATTATGTTTAACATTTTTGTTAAAAATATGTCATAAGAAATTTTTTAAATCTTGTAATTTATTTACAACATTTTCATTAGCTCCTGAATTTTGTAAACGTTTAATTTTTTCATCAATACGAGAAAAAGTTAATAAAGCGTTTGAACTAATTTCTTGTTTTTTATTTTTATTAAAAAATGAAACTTTAGATATTTTTTTAATATTTCTTTTTTTTCAAAAGTTTAAAAAAATATTATTAGAAGCGTTTTGCTTTCTAACTTTTTTAGTTAATAAAGCTAATTTTTTGTTTACAAAATAATTATTAAAAAAAATAAAATTTGTATGTTTTAATCTTAAAAAGTTATTAAAAGTTTTATTAAAAATATTTTTATTTGTTTTATATTCTACAAAAAATACTAAAAATTCTTTATTGATTTTTTTAAAATCAAAAGAATTATTATTTAAAATATCAAATAAATAAAAGAAAATATATTTATTTACAAAAATATTATTACATGTAAATGAAAAAAATAAATTTTTAAAAATAAAAAAATTCTTAATTAAAAAAATATTTAATAAATAAGTTTGTTTATTTCCATTTACTAAAAATAATTTATTTTTTAATACTTCATTTGAAGTTAAAAATAATTGATTATTAATTAATGAAAATAATTCTTTTTTCATATTTTTTTCTTTAACTAAAATATTTTTATTTTCTAAAATATTAAAAAAAGGTTGAAAAGAAAAATTATATCAGTTTAAAAGTACTAAGTTTTTAATATTTTTTACAAAATCTTTAAAAAAATAAAAATTTTGTTTTTTTTTGTTTAAAAATAATAAATTAAACTGTTGATATAAATAAAAATCAAAAGTATTTAAATTTTTGTTAACAAAAAAACTTTGATTCTTATTTACAACAGGAGTTACATTATTTTTATAGTTAAAAACAATATATGAAATTTTTGAATTACGCTTTAAAAAACCTTCTGATGGTTTTTTTTTAAATATATTATTTTTACTTTTTTTTAAAAAAACTTTTAAAAAAATTTTTTTATTTAATTTGAATGAAGTTTTTTTGGTATTTTGTTTTCAAAATTTAATCATTAATTATTTCTTTATTTCTTTTTTTTTTTAACGGGTTTTTTTCGTGTATAAGCAAATTCTCCAAGACAATGACCAACCATATTATCTTTGATTAACACTAAATAAAAACGAATTCCGTTATAAACTTGAACTTGAAGCCCTACCATGTAAGGTTCAATAACAGTACTTCTGTTAAAAAGAACAATATTATGTTTTTTATCGTTATTATATTTTGTATATTGAACAAGAAAATCTTTATGTTTAAAATAAGGTTTTCAACTAGAACGTGCCATAATGTTAAAAATTTTTTATTTTATTAATTTGATGCTTTATTTAAATTTTTAATAAATAAAACATTTTTAGATCTTTTTTTTTTAGATCTTGTAGGTTGTCCTTTAGTAGGTCAAGATCATGGTGTAACAGAAGGTCTTCCTCCTTTTGTTTTACCTTGCCCTCCTCCGTGTGGGTGATCAACAGGGTTCATAGCTACCCCACGTACTGAAGGTCGTTTATTTAATCAACGAGATCTTCCTGCCTTTCCAATAACAATTTTATTATAATTTTCATTACCTACAATTCCTAAAGTTGCTTTAACGTTTAAGGGTAATAAACGTTGATTACCTGAAGGTAAACGAATTTTTGCAAAATCGGAAGAAAAATGATTTAAAATTTGACAAAAAGTACCTGCTGCGCGTGCAAACACGGTTTTATTTTTTGATTCAATTTCTACATTATGAATTAAATCTCCTACTTCAAAATTAGCTAAAATAGAAGAATCTCCAACATGTAAATATAAATTTTTTTGTTTGTCATATATTGCTTGTACAACATCAAAAATTTTTAATCCTTTAGGTGCAAGAATATAAAAAAAATTATTTTTATTTTCTAAATCACATACTTTTGCAATACGTGCAGATCTGTTAGGATCATATTCAAAATTAACGACAATTCCTTTTAAATTTGTTCGTTTTAAATCAATAAGACGATAATTTTGTTTATGCCCACCTCCTTGATGTCTAACAGTAATACGTCCATTGTTATTACGACCTGCAAATTTAACTTTTTTTGCTAATAAATGTTTGAAAAAACGAAATTTACTTAATTGCATTAATTTTTTTTTTATTTTTTATAATTTGTAGATTGTTTCATTAACATGTTTAATGTTGTATGTTGAAACAATACATTTCGGATTAAACTTACCATTACTTTTTTATCTTTATTTTGTGAAGGGATTTCTAAAAATTTTTTAATAGAATTAGTTCTATAAAAATTATCATTTAAATAAACTAAACGTGTAGTAAATGCTGGATTTAATACAACTTGTTTTAAAATTAAATTTTTATCGTCTGATTCTGATTTAACATTTAATCATAAGATATTACCTTCAAATAAATTTTTAACGTAAGTTCAATCTTTTTTTTGTAAAGTTAATTTTGAAACTTTTTTTGAAATTAAATTTAATTCAAAATCTTTAATTTTATTGAAAGACTCTTTAACTAAAAGGCGTTCAGAAGGCTTTGCTGAATTATAAAATAAAAAGATTCCAAATTTATTTTTATTTTCAAAAAAAGAAATTAATTTTTTTACTTTGTAACGTAATCTAAAACTACGAATTTCACTATTTTTTAAATTAGAAACCATTACTTATTTAACTAATAAAGGAATTTTTTTTTGACTTAAAATAAAAAATTTTTCTTCTTGAGTAAAAGAATTTAAAATTAAGTTAATATCTAAAGTTTTTACTTGTGTATTAAGACCTAAACCTAATTCAATAGTATAAAAAAAATATAATTCTAATAACGAAAATGAAATTGAATTTGATAATAATTTTTTATTTTTAAAAAGATTTAATGGTTGAATTTTATCCATTCTTGGTAAAGCTAAAACAATATTATCAAAAAAATCTTCAATCATTTCTTTACGTAAAGTTAATTTACATCCAACTAACATTTTTTTTCTTAATTTTCAAACTAAAACGTTTTTAGATGATAAAGTTACAATACATTTTTGATTTACTAATAATTCCATAGCTAAAAAAAAAGGTAATACTTTTTTTTTCTTAAAATTAATACTTTTAAAGCTAAAATTTAAAATAATTTTATAAAATTTAACTTTTTTATACACATTTGAATAAGGAAAAATTGTAATAGCATTTAAATTTTCATTATAAATACTATTTTCCTTAAAACGGTTTAACATTGAATTTTTTACTAAAATTTTATAAGTTTCTTTCATTATTTTTTTATTTTTAAATTACATGTTTTGCAGAAATGATTAAAATACGTAAAAATTTTTTTTTTCTTAAGTTACGTGATACTCATCCAAAAAAACGAGTTCCTAATAAACGTTTTTTTTGATTCATAATTAAGACAATATTGTTTTTTGAATTTGAATATGAACCATCTAAAAATTTTACTTCTTTTTTCGCACGGGTAATTAATCCAATTAAAATTTGACCTTTACGTACTTTACGAACAAAACGGATTTTTTTAATAGAAACTAAAATATAATCTCCTGGATAAGAGTATCTACGCTTAAAACCTCCAAATGTTCGAATACATTCTACAAAATTCGCACCCGAATTATCCATTGTTTGTAATCATGTTTGGACTTGAATCATTAAACTTATTTTTTGGGCGAATAGTGAGGCTTGAACTCACAGCTCTCGGAACCACAATCCAATACTCTACCAATTGAGTTATAACCGCCAAAAATACAGGTAGAGAGGGATTCGAACCCTCGGTGCGGAACACGCCAGTTTTCAAGACTGGTACCTTAAGCCACTCGGTCATCTACCTTTAATTTTTTAATTATTTTTTTTTTACATACATTCCCATTCACATTTTCTTTGGAGTTCTTCCATTTGAATGTGTACGTTGACCACGAACGGGAAGTTGATTTCTATGGCGAAATCCTCTAAAACTACCATTTGTTACATAGCGTGAAATATCAGATTTAACTACTTGTCGTAAATTATTTTCAATACGACATTCTTCTTTAATTTTTTTTGCAATTTCAAATTGTTGATTTAAAGTTAACTCTGCAATTTTTAAATTTGGAGCTAACCCTAAAACAGAACAAATTTTTTTAGACATAGCTAAACCAATACCATATAATTCTGGTAATGCGTATACTACTTTTTTATTTTTTGCTAAATTAATCCCAAAAATAACTAACATCTTTTTATTTTAATTTTCTTTTATTACATTTCTATTTCATGCACTTAAAAAGGTTGAAATAGAAGATTTTTTGATTTTTTTTACAAATTGTTTTCTACGTTTAGTTCGCATTTTATAAAAAAATACGAAGATAATATTTTGACGTGCTGCATTTTTAAAGAATTTAATATCTACAAGTAATACCTTTTTAGTTGCTGAAATTTTGGTATATGAATAAAAATAAAAAATAGCTTTAAAAATATTTTCTACTTGACGTTGTTGGAGAAAAAAGTTTTTAGTGTTTTTTTCTACACCTAATCAACTGTCAGATCATTTTTTATGAATCCCTACACGAAGACCATGTGGATGAATTTTTTGTCCCATTTTATTTGATTTATAATATTGAGCTTAAGTAGGCTCGAACTACTGACTTTACGCTTATCAAGCGTACACTCTAACCAACTGAGTTATAAGCCCATTTTTATATTTTAACTATTTTGTTGTTTTTTTAGTTCCGTATTTAGAACGTCCTTTTTTACGTTCTTTAAGACCTTCAAAATCATAAACCCCACGAATTAATTTATATTTAATTCCTGGTAAATCTTTTACACGTCCTCCACGAATTAAAACAACAGAATGCTCTTGAAGACTATGTTTTCCTTCTCCTGGAATATAACCATAAATACGTTTTTTATTACTTAAACGAATTAAAGCTAATTTACGTTTAGCTGAATTAGGTTTTTTTGGAGTACGGATAACTAATTTTACACAGACTCCTTTTTTTTGAGGACATCTTTGTAAAGCAGGTACTTTTTGAGCACGTTTTTTTGAACCACGTTTACTGTATGTTAATTGTGCAATTGTTGCCATTTAATTAATTTTTTTTGTTAATTTTTTTTTTAAAGAATCTTCAATAATAGTTTTTTGATTTTTTCAAAGAAGGTTTTCTTTAAAATCTGTTTCTAATTTAAGAATAGGTCGGAAATACAATCATTTTTTTAAATATGTAGCTCCATAAATGTCTTGAACAAGTGTTTCTTTTAAAAACGGATATGTTAATTTTTTCATTTTATTTTGTTTTTTGTTTTTAATTTTGTTAATTATTTATATTTTTTAATAACTTATAAAAAAATTAGTATTTTTACGCTAAAAATTTTTCAATTTTCACACTTAAAACCTATCAAGGTAAGCGTCTTTTACCTTCTTTAAGAAAATTTATCTTGAGATGAATTTCTTACTTAGATGCTTTCAGCAATTCTTTCAATGTAATGTAGCTACTCAGCGATGCTATAAAAAATAACAACTGATAC
>JACCDG010129187.1_pt1 | contig 22689 bp, 22 predicted proteins | sample 7442471 | NCBI WGS metagenome assembly JACCDG01 (sample SAMN15323444, study PRJNA562643) | freshwater metagenome | isolation source: river surface water | place: USA:Blue River Watershed | collected 2017-08-17 | reverse complement strand
TAGAAAAAATAAGCACACTTTCACAAGGAATGTTTCGTGATGGCGAGGATAATGACTACCTTATTGCCGAACTTTTCCGTCGTTTCTCTTTCGAATACAATGGTATGCGAAATCATGAGGTTTACTTTTCTTCTCTTTCTGGTGGACCAAAAGCAATAAATCCTGAAAGTGAGTTGGCGAAAAAAATAACAGATGAGTGTATGTCTGTAGAAATATTTCTTATGGGTTTCAAAAATATTGCAATGACTCGTGGCATAGGCTGGGCTGTACTTTGGTATGACAAAAAAGATGATCGTTTACTTGCTTCTTGGGTAGATGAACAACACTTAGGTCAGCTCAATGGGGCTCACATGATCCTCGCTATTGATATGTGGGAACATGCGTATGTCTACGACTACCCTACAAGTGAAAAGAAAAAATACATAGACGCATTTTTTGAAAATCTAAATTGGGAAGTAATCGAGGAAAACTTTAGAAAAGCTATACAATAAAAAATAAAAAAGCGAACCATTTGGTTCGCTTTTTTGACAACTAAGTCTAATTTTTTTAGCTTCATAGCTGTCTTCTTTTTTTCCAGGTTCTTATTTTCCTCCGTTCAATTTGGCGTCATTGCCACAAGTCGGACTGTGTCCACCACTTGATAATAAAAATAACTTTTTCATGTTTACACCTCCTTCTAAAATTTGTATAGCATTTAAGCTAGTGTTAATAAAAAACAATTTAACTGAAATAAATATAACAAATATACTTAAAAATATCAACTATTTTATGAAAATAGCTTTTTAAAACTATTCCAAAAAAGTTTATAAAAGAAAAATAAATATATTAAAATTGTCAGCCATAATGGGAAGCTTGGTATTATAAAAGATGCGAAAGGAAGATTTGAAAAAAATGCTATCGCTCCTAATTCATAATTAAGTAGGAAATATGAAATATATCCAAAAGGAATAGAAAGTGGAAAGAAAATAAGACCAATGAAGCCGGTGATAAAACCAAGTAGCATAGTAAAAGGAATAAATGGAAGTACTGCGATATTTGCCGGTAATGCAACGAGCGAAAGATTACCCATATTGTAAAGAATAAATGGCGTGACGAATATATAAGCAGAAAATGTGACTGTGATAATATCACGAAGCCAATACCAAGGAATCCACATAAAATATTTCTCCATTCTAGGAGATAAGAAAATCACAGCAATAGTGGCAAGAAAAGAAAGTTGAAAAGAAACATCGTAAATCAAAATAAATGGATTAAGTAATACCATTAAAACTCCGGCTATGATGAGTGCGCGGGCGACATCATAATTTCTACCTGTCGCCCGCGCAACGAGCGCAAGAATTGCCATAATACCAGCACGGATAGCAGTCGACGAAGCGCCTGTCATAAGTATAAAAAGTAAAATAGAAAATATTCCCAAGCCAATACCGAAGTTCTTCGGCAAAAAAGAAAATATTTTCATAATCCATTCAGCGACTATTGTGACGTTGTATCCTGAAAGTGCGACTATATGTATCGTCCCAGTATTTACGAAACTTTGTCTTAAGGATTGAGAAAAACCAGATTTCTCACCAAGAATAAGTCCGCCCATAAGCAAAGACTCTGGTGCAGGTATTGCGCGATTCATTTTATCTAAAAACTTTTCTTTCGCTGAGAAAAGTATACTTTTTACAAAATTCCCGTGCCCGTGCGAAAGCACTTCTATGTTTGTATATTGCATTGTGTAGAAAATGTCGTCTTTTTTGAGATAATGAATATAGTCAAATGTCTTTCCTTGATCAGTCAGGAAATTCTCGGGCTTCTCCAGCTTCCCTTTGACTGCAACTTCATCACCATAATTAAAAACTTCATCGAGCCCTGCCGTGATCAATACTTTCGTTTCTTCCTTCCCTACCTTCACCCGCACAGTAATCTTTTGATTCTTCTCTCGAATGTCTGGCTCATCGACGATGATGCCCGTGAAGCTCACTTTCTCTCCGACATGGCTCTCAAATATTTCCGGCCCTAGCTTATCGAGGAAAAAGAAAAGCCTCGCCACTGATACGAGTATCAGGGCGAGGCACGTGAAATAAAAAATTTTATCTTTCATTTTAATCTTTTATTAATTCGATAATTTCACCATCTGCAAAACTTGTAGCTATGACATCTGCTCTCTCATTCCATTTATGTCCTGCATGACCTTCTACATAAGTCCATTTTATTTTAAAATCTTTTACCAAATCATAAAGCTCTATCCAAAGCTCTTTATTTAATACTGGCTTCTTTGCTGCATTCCTCCAATTATTCTTTTGCCAATTAAAAATCCAATCTGTAATACCGTGTATAACATATTTTGAATCAGAAAAAATTTCTATATCTCCTGTATATTTTCCTGCCTGTGTAGGCAGGATTTTCTTTAAGTGCTTAAGTGCTCCGATCGGTGCAGAGAGCTCCATTTGGTTGTTTGTAGCGACATCAGCCCTGCCTCCGAGTTCATGAATTTTCTTTCCATCAATAACAATAGCTCCCCAACCCGCCTTACCTGGGTTTCCTCTCGCCGCGCCATCTGTATAAATAATTATTTTGTCTGTATGCATAAAATTATTATATCAAATCTTCTACTCGTAGACGAAGTTCAACACGGCCAGCAAAACGAGAAAGATCGAAAGTGGCAAGAAGCGATATTGGCTCACCTGCTGCAGGAATTTTTGTAAAAGATTCTGGTGTTGAGAAAAAAGAAATCGCTTTTATATTTTGTCCACGAGAGTTCATAAAAAAAAATTCTAAATGCTCGCTCGCTTTACCAAATGTTTTAATAGCATTCACAGGAATATTTTCAAAGAGGAACATTGGTTTTGGATTGGCTAAACCAAAAGGTGCCATCTTTTCTATTTCTTTCCAATTTTGCATACTGATGTCATCGAGGCTTAATTTCAAATCATAATTATATTGAATTGTAGTAGAAATTTCTTTTCTAACTTTTATAAAAGAATTACAGAGTGCTTCTTCTAAAGAATGTATTTTTTCATTATGTACAGAGAATCCACCGGCACCTTCATGTCCACCGAATTCTGCAAAATATTCTTTGGTTTCTGTCATAAGCTCGACGACAGATACAGAACCATCAGAACGACAAGATCCTTTTATAACATCATTTTCATCTCTTCCCCAAACAAAAGCAGGGCGTTTATATTCATCTGTAATTTTCCCTGCAATCAAACCCAATACACCAACTTTCCACAAAGGATTACCAATAACAATAACTTCATTATGTTCTCTTTTTTCAAATTTTTTATTTATATCTCGCATTATACTTTTTACAAGATTTTTTCTATCATCATTTATATCTGATAGATGATTAGCAAGTTTCTCTCCTTCAGCTACATCTTTCGTAGCAAGTAATTCAAAAGATCTCCTTGGATCATCCATGCGTGAAGCAGCATTGAGTCTTGGAGTAATCATAAAACCAATATCATCTTCGGTGAGATATTCTTGTGCAATTTTTGTTTTACGAAGAAGAGCTTTTAATCCTGGACGTGAAGATTTTCTTAATACCTTCATTCCAAAATATGCTAATGCTCTATTTTCTCCAAGAAGTGGCACCATATCTGAAAGAGTCGCAAGACCTGCCATATCGAGAAGCCACTTTTCCCAGCCACCTGAAATTTCCTGATATTTTAAAATTCCTTGTGCAAATTTGAATGCTACTCCTGCACCACAAAGCATTTTTTCTGGATAGTCATCACATTTTGGATTTAGTATTGCGAAAGCTTTTGGAATTTCTGCATGAGGTAAATGGTGATCAGTAATAATTACATCGATACCGTGCTTTTGAGCATCAGCAACTTCTTTGACAGCGGTTATACCTAAGTCGATAGTAATCAAAACTTTTACTCCATCTTCTTTCATTCTCTCTACTGATTCAGTATTCAAACCGTAACCCTCAGAATTTCTCTGCGGAATATATACTTCAACATTTTTATATTCCAATTTTTCAAATAAATCATTTAAAATAACTGCTCCTGGTATACCATCACAATCATAATCAGCATAAATCAAAATCTTTTCGTTATTTTTTATAGCTTCAAGTATACGCTCGCATGATTTTTGCATATCACGCATCAAAAATGGATCTAAAATATCTTTTTCATAATTTGGATTTAAGAAATTTTCTATAGCTTCTTTGCCTTTTATTCCCCTTTTTTCAAGTAATTGTTCGAGTAATTCTGTGTTAGTCATAGGACTGATTTTATCATATAATAGTAACTATGAATAATGACTGTATTTTTTGCAAAATAGTAAATAATGAAATACCAAGCACAAAAGTTTATGAAGATGAAAATTTTTTAGCTTTTATGGATATACAACCAGTATCAAATGGACATCTTTTAATAATTCCAAAAGAACATATAGAATGGATGCAAGAAGCTGGTGATGAAACAATTTCAGAAATTTTTAAATTATCTAAAAAATTAATGATTTCACTTAAAAAAGGAATAGGTTGTGATTATGTACAAGTTTCTGTAGTAGGCAAAGATGTGCCACATTTTCATATACATTTAATTCCTCGTTATTTGAACGATGGATTAGCAGGATACCAAACTAAAAAATATGAAGATGGTGAAATGCAAAAGATAGCTGATAAAATTATTTCAAAGCTTTAATACCAGGTAAAGTTCCATTAGCAAGAAAATCAAGTGTTGCTCCTCCCCCAGTAGAAACAAAAGAAAATTCTTTTTCCATTTTCATTTCATTGATAAGTTCAACTGTATCTCCACCTCCAATAATACTTTCGGCTTTAGTTTTAGATATAATTTTCAAAACCTCTTTTGTAGCTTTTGATCCACCATCTTCATATTTTCCAAGTGGTCCATTCCAAAGAATCAATTTTGATTTCTTTATTATTGGTTCCAATAATTTTATTGATTCATTTCCTACATCTAAAATAGTATCGTCTTTATAAATATCAGCTATAGTTTTTTGAATTAATTTTCCTTCTCCATTTCTAACAACAACATAATCAGGAATAATTATCTTTTTATTTTTAATTATTTTATCTATACCATAATTATTTTCATCGACTAAAGATTTACCAATTTCAAAACCTTTGGCTTTTATAAAATCATTTAGAAGAGCTCCGCCGATAAAAATATTATCAGCAAGTTTTAAATATTTTTTAATAAGAGGTATTTTTGTAGAAAATTTTGCACCACCTAAAATAAATAAAAATGGGTGTTTTGGGTTTTGTGTAGCTTTGGAAAGATTTTTTATTTCTTCTTCCATTTGAAATCCTGCGTATGAAGGCATTATTTTAGGAAGTATTGTTATAGATGAATCTGACCTATGAGACACAGAAAAAGCTTCATTTATATAGATATCTGCGAGTTTTGCCAAATTCATAGCGAAAAATTTATTATTACCTTGCTCACCAGCGTCATTACGCAAATTTTCCAACATTATTATTTCACTATTTTTCATTTCTGAAATTATTTTTGAAATATTTTCACTTATTATTTCCGGTACAAATTTTGCTTTTACATATTTATTCAAAACTTTTGCAACAGGTACTAAAGTCTCCCCTCCTTTACCAAGATGAGTTATCAAAATAACTTTTGCTCCTTTTTTTTGCAAAAAATTAATAGTCGGTAAAGATTTTTTTATACGGAAATCATCTTCTATTTTTCCATCTTTCATTGGTACATTAAAATCGACACGTACGAGAACCACTTTTCCTTTTATATTTTTTAATTCTTTTATACTACGCATAATATGTGATTAATTTAAATTTTTTAATATCAAGACTAGCTTTGCCAACAAGTACTCCATCTATACCTCCATTTGTAACAAAGTCATCAATATTTTTTTCATTTACAGAACCACCATAAAGTATTTTTATACTTTGAGCTATTTGTTGAGAAAACATATCTGATAAAATCTTTTTAATAAACAAAACCATTTCTTGACAATCTGCTGGTGTTGTATCATGTCTTCCAATTGTCGTAGAGAGAGCCCATACTGGTTCATAAGCAATAATTATTTTTGAAACAACATTTTTAGAAATACCGTCGAGTGCATCTTCTATTTGTTTTTTTACAACATTAAAATATTCATGATTAATATCATTTACATCTCTCTTTTTTTCACCAACACAAAGTATCATAGAAAGACCTTTAGCTAAAGCCATTTTTATTTTTTTATTTATATCAATATTATTTTCACCCATTGCACGTCTTTCAGAATGACCGACTATAACATATCTTGCACCTGATTCATAAACCATATCTGCAGATATCTCACCAGTAAATGCACCATTTTCTTCAGTGGAAATATTTTGTGCACCAATTTTTGCTTTTTTAATAACTTTTTTCAAAGGATTAATAAAAATAGAAGGAACACAAAGTACTACACCATTCACATCTGATACTTTAGCTATTTTTATAGCTTCTTTTAAAGAAGAAGGGTTCATTTTCCAATTAGCAACAATTAATTTTTTTGTTATCTTTTTATTTTGCATCTATTTAGTATAACAAAAAACACCCTGTTTTAGTAGGGTGTTTTTTGTTTAGTTTGATAATTTACCAAGAGATTTTTATATCTCCCGGTCCTCCATCGTTAACATTTCCAAAACCAATACCAGCACGGCCTATAATATAGTTAATAGTAGTTCCTGGATTAGGAAACACACCATTTATATATATAGCTCCTGCACCTCCTCCACCAGAATGATTTATCTGACCATTACCTCCATATCCAGGGTTCTTCGTGCCTGAAGAATTTAACGAAGCTCCAGCACATAATGGTGCACCACCACCAGGTTTACCTCCACAACCTTTTGTTGTTGTGCCACCAAAACTTCCAGAACCAGATCCAGATGAACCATCTCCTCCACAAGGAGCAGAAGGACTTACTCCACAAGAAGCACTGTTTCCTCCACCAGAACCACCATGAGCAATAGCAATTGTAGTCGAACCATTCATCAATATAGTATTACTAGCATCTTGACCATTATTAGGATACGCTGCTCCTGCTCCTCCTGGACCAATTAAAGTAGCACTAAAAGTTGGAACATTACCTGGGACAGTAAACGAACCAGTAACATCAATATTAGGATCACCTGAACTAATAGTAATACTTCCATTTATTTCAACAGTAGCCGAACCAGAACCTATGTCACTTGTAGTTGTAATATTTCCATCAGCATCACAAGAAAGTGTAAGTTGTGTAGTTCCAAAATTATAGATTCGTGGGTCGTTTGAAATAGTATTTACATTACTTTTAACACCGAACCAGTTTGAACTTACACTAACATCATTATTAGTTCCTAATTCTTTTGCAGATGCTGTACATATTGTATTAGGTGTAACATTATTAAGAGTATAAGCTGTTGGAACAGGATATCCTGGTCCAGCAGGATGCAATTGTCCATTCATTACCAAAGCACCATATGAAACAGTTGTAACATTAGCTGGATATGAAAGAGACATTGCAGTTGTTGTACCACCACTATTAAATGTTGAAGTGTAAGTTATTGGGGTACTAGGGACAGGGGCTACTCCTGACACAAGTAATTGAACGAGTGGGGCGTGAATCTCATCATTATCGTTCACAGAAGAACAACCGAAATCACCACCAACATAATCGATAAGTCCGTCACCATCATTGTCTATACTATCAGAACATTGAGGAATAGGTGGTGGTGGAACAGGATCTGTTTCGCTATTATCTGTTCTAGATGTACAGCCAGGGTCAGCAGAAAAATCAATAAAACCATCAGAATCATTGTCTACATGATCATAACATTGACTTGGACAAAGATACAATTTTCCTGTTGCTTGTTTACAAACCAATGCAGGATAAAGAACACCAGGGTTAGTTGCTGAATCTAAAGAAGAAAATGTTCCATTTCTTCCAGAGAAATCACGAGCAATTACATCTGCTGATCCAGCTGGATTACCGGAATATTGTATCCTATTTGCAAAAAGCGTAAAAGTTGGTGTATTTGTTATAAATGTACTATTTACATTATCAGAGCTAGAATTTATAAAAATTGCATTACGGCCAGAAACTCCACTCTTAGCCAAAAGATTTATATCTAATTTTGCATTTTTTGTAACAAGTCTTGTATTAGAAAAAAGTACTTTCAATATATCATTTGCCTTCCATTGTACAGGAGTAGTATTACTCCAATATAGTGTTTGACCTTCGGAAGTACCAAGAGGTAACACTCCACCAGGGTTTGCTGTACCACCAGTACAAGCGATGAATTTACCTGTAGCGTCTGTACAAAGTGTTTTACTTGCAAGAGTTGGAGCTGTGATATTTCCATTTAATGTAACGTCACTTGATACATTTAATTTACCTGTAACACTTGCTACATTAGTAGTAGGATTTATATTAAAAATATTATTTACTTTCCATTTAGCAGGAGCTGTTGTGTCCCAATATAGTGTTTGACCTAGTATTGTTCCTGTTGGAAGAGAGAGGATGTTATTGTTTGCGAGAATGTCGGCCCATTTAGTGATACAGTCGGCGTTTCCACCAGATACTGGTGGCAAACAAAACCATGTTGAAGAAACAGATCCTCCGGTTAAAGTACCAGGATAGTTTTGTGAAAAAGAATTTGCACCAGCAAAAATATTATTGTTGGAATATAAGTTTCCTGCAGCAAATAGACCTTGTTTGGTTTGGTTACTTGGTCCAACATTTATTGGTCCATATACATTTCCATTTGGAGCTGTTGCTGTCGGCCCAACCCAACTACCAGCTACTCCAGCAGCAGATGCAGATGAAATACTCGCAAACACAACAACACCGAGAAGCAGAAACTTTATTGATTTTATAAATTCTTTTTTCATAATATTTTTATCTATCCTAATAATTTACTAATAATTTTTTAAAATTTAACCTTTTAATTATAACACTTACTAAATTTCTTTGTATATTGGTGCTTTTTTCTTTGCTTTTACTGTATGGCAAAGACCGTCTTTATCAGCAATTTCAGCTAATGCAGGACCAACTCTCCAATATGAACCATCAATACTACTCTTACAAGAAAGTTCAAAAGAAGAAAGAGGTGAATTTACGGTAAATGCTTGATAACCACTTGTACCAACATCTTTATATTCTTGTAAAACAACTCCATTCTGATCAGTCTCTATAACATCACAACCATCATGAACCATATTTGTTGAACTCCAATTGAAAGAAAACTTATCTCCATCAAGAAGACCTTTTGGATTTTTAAGATCTACACACATATCTCTCATATTTGATGTAAGAGAAGATGTTTGAACACAACTATTTATACCGAATGTTTGAGTATTTGAAGAAATAGTAGAACACACCAAAGTAACATTGTAATTTTGCAAAGATGAAGAATTATTACCTGGTAAACCCCCAATACTATATGAAGTAGAAGGATAACTTGGTGAAGGACTAGCATTTACATTATTTGTAAAACCATTTGGTCCATTTATTCTAAATACACATTTTTCTCCAGAAAGATCAAGACTACTTGGTGAAACATCTACAGTAGGAGAGAAACTATCAGCACGACAATCTAAATTACCTATAGGGTTAATCGTCAAAGAATCACCACTAATAATATTAGATTTTATATTTACAGTAATACTTGATTTTAAGCTTATACCTGAAGCTAGTTCTGAACATGTAACTTCATAGGTAATAGATCCAGGAAGTGGTGAGACCCAAGCAGAAGGAGTATTCACAGCACTTCCTAAGTGTAATGGATTTATGGTTGCGTCATAAGGATTAAGTGTCCAATCCCAGTTGGATTTAACAGAAGAAGAAGCAAAACATTTTGCCTGTCTTTCATTTTCCACAATACCATTTGTTCCCCATTCTATATTTATATTATGACTTTCTAATATATTTCCTGAAAGAGTTGATGAAACTGATGTATTTGTAGCACTAGATAATGCGTCTATTGTATTAGTTGGATTAGTTAAATCAGTAATTCTTAATAATAATTTCTGTTCATTTGGAATTTCTTTTACTACAGTAACTGTAACAGAACTAGATATTTTATTACCGGTATCTGAATAACAATCTATGTTATACGTTTTCGTACCCAAAGTATTAAGGGTAAAAGGTATATAGTTTGTAAAGTTACTTAATGATTTTGGACAAAGTACTCCTTTTACAGGATCAGCAGTAGGCCAATCACCACTTCCTGAATTCAAATCTAAATTATTACCCTTTGAAGATAAAGCTACATTATTAGCAATGCCTTGTTGTACATAAATAACGTTTCCGTTTGCATTTGTCTGACCGTTTGCATAAAGAACAAGAGAAGGAGCAGGGGCTTTGATAACTATATTTATAGTTGCTGTAATGTATGGATCAAGTGCTTTGTTAGCATTTTTTGCTTTACACCTAAGAGTAATATCCATATTTGTCTCTTGTGCAGGTGATAAAATATTTGTAAGAGCGCTTCCCCAGCTTGTTGATGGGGTAAAAGGTGCAAAATAACTTGGTGGATTCCAATCCCAATTAGGATCTGAATACGTATTTCTTCCTTCACATGTAGCATAATCCACATCTTGAGCACCCCATTCTATTTTTAATTTATGACCATTTATAATGGCTGTGCCATCAGAACCATTAACTGTTGTAGTAGATGTAGCAGAAACTTTATTAATAGGAGGAGTTGTACCACCTGTGACATTCACAGGTGTACCAGAAGCATTTAGCTCTGTTACTGTTATTATAATTTTTGGGTCAATTGGTGGAACAACTAATGTTGTTTTAAGTTTAACCTGTCCGAAAGTAATCCAACCTAAAACATTTGAACCCCAAGCAAAAGAATTAGTATTTGGTAATCCTGTTGTCATATTAAAGCTTATTCCATAAGGAGATTTTGCTCCATTTGAGGCAAGACCAGAAAGACTTATCCATCCATCAGCCCAATCTGAAGAAACTTCGTTATCATTTGGGTTTTCTAATGAAATAACTTTTGCCCAACCTGTCATTTGACCTGTTGTAGTATCTATATGAGCTTGTCCACCAGCACCAGGAAAACCTCCTAATCCTCCAAATTGTATCCATCCTACAGTGTCTGACCAAGCATAGCCTGTAACATCACCGTTAGTATCGTATTTAACACCATAACTTTGACCAGTACAAGTCGAAACAACAGCAGGATCACTACAATTGTTGAAACTTATCCATCCTACAGTGTCTGACCAGCCCCAACCATATATATTGTCTGTACTAGAAGCTTGGACATTATTGATAGAGACAAAAAACCCTGTAATTATAAAGAATATTGCTAAAAAGTAGGCTAAAAGATTTTTTTTCATGTTTTATTAATTAAAACTATCTAAAATTGCTTTTTTTTCTTGTTCTGTTAAATTTTTTGGCTGATTTGTTTCTTGTGCCTTTAATTCATTTAAAATTTGAGCTCTTTCTTCAGCTGAGACTTTTATAGTACTAGGTGTTGCGTTCAATTCATTCAATATCGCAATTCTTTCTTCAGAAGATAAATTTGAAAGTACAGCTGGTTGTTGTTTTTTATTTATAACAGTAGAGTAATAATAGTATGAGAGACCAGATAAAATAATTAGAACGAGGATAAATAAAAACATACCCATTTTTTTGTTATCTTGAAACATATATAACATTATACACCAAGTAAAATTAAAAAGTATTTTTTTGTGGAAAACTTTTTACACTTTTTCATCAAATTGACTTATTTGCTTTTTTGCGATAATATAAAAAATGTAAGTCCGTCATAAAACGGGCTTTTTTAGTAAAAAATTTAATAGCGATAATAATAAAAGAATTAAAAAATGTTAGATCTAAAAACAATGAAGTCAGCTCTTGAACAACTCGAAGAAGAGCGCAAAATACCAAAAGAAAAAATAATCGAAGCTATAGAACAAGCTATGGCTGCTGCATATAAAAAAGACTACGGAAAGAAAGGACAAATAATCCGTGCAAAATTTGATATGGAAACTGGTCAGACTGATTTTTATCAAGTCAAAATCGTCGTCGATGAATCAATCGTAAAAATTCCAAAAGAAGGTGAAGAAGAAAATGAAGAAGAATACGATGTACAAGAAGACGGAGATGAAAGAACAAGATTTAATCCTGAGCATCACATCCTTTTAGAAGATGCTAAAAAAATGAAGAAAGAAGTTGAACTCAATGATGAGATGATCTTTATGCTAGAACAAAAAGATGATTACGGACGTATTGCTGCACAAACTGCAAAACAAGTTATTATTCAGCGTATTCGTGAAGCAGAACGCACATCTATAATGGATGAATATGGAACAAAAGAAGGTGAAATTATTTCTGGTGTTGTTCAAAAAATAGAAAGAGGAAATCTTTATATTGATTTCAACAGAGCAACAGGCGTACTTCCAACCGAAGAACAGATCCCTGGAGAATTTTTCCGACAAGGACAAAGAATCCGTGCATATTTGTATTCTGTAGAAGAATCTCCTCGTGGAATCAATCTCCGCCTTTCACGTACACATCCTAAATTCTTAGAAAAACTTTTTGCTGTTGAAGCTCCTGAAGTTACAAATGGAGTTGTAGAAATAAAAAGTATTGCTCGTGAAGCAGGAAGTCGTTCAAAGATCGCTGTGTTTTCAAATGATGAACACATCGACCCAGTCGGATCTTGTGTCGGACAAAAAGGTACTCGCGTAAATACTATTACAAGTGAACTATCAAATGAAAAAATAGATATCATTCCTTGGTCTACTGATCCAAAAGAATATGTTTCAAATGCTATCTCTCCTGCGAAAGTTCTTACTATCGAAGTTGATGAAAAAGAACACAAAGCTGTTATCGAAGTTGCTGAAGATCAGCTCTCACTCGCTATTGGTAAAGGAGGACAAAATGTCCGCCTCGCTGCAAAGCTCACTGGTTGGAGAATCGATATCAAAGGCAAAGGTGGTGAAGTCGCTTCCACTGACGGAGAAAAAGTAGAAGTTTCTCCAGAAGCAGAAGAAGTTATCGAAAAGACAGAAGAATAAATTATAATTAACCTTAGTTAAAAATCTATGGCAAATATAAATCAAAAACCTTCAAAGTATATGTACAATCTCTTGCACGTGCTTCCAGCATTTGTGAAAGAAGAAGAAAACGTTATCAATGTGATAGTTGAAGTTTCTGCGGGAAGTATTAATAAATACGAACTCATTACTGAGAGCGGTCAGCTCAAGCTCGACCGTGTCGGTTATTCTTCTCTCGCCTACCCTTTCACTTATGGAGCAATACCAATGACTTGGGACTATGATGGTGATCCTCTAGATGTAGAAATAGTAAATATTACAGAGCCTTTGGTTCCGGGTTCTCTGGTAGAAGCTCGTGTTATAGGTGTGATGAAATTCGTAGATGGTGGCGAAGTTGATGATAAAATCATAGCAGTACTTGCAGATGACAGACGCTCTGACCATATCAAACATGTCGATGATCTCGGTGAATATTTCAAAACACAAACAAAATATTTCTGGGAAAATGTTAAATATCTCAAGAAACCAGGAACAGGAGTAGTAGAAACATTCTACGGTCCAGACGAAGCAGTAAAAGTTATCAATGAATGTAAAGAAAAATACGAAAAAGAATACGCTCCAAAACTAGAAGCATAGAAATCAAAAAACCCACCAAACAGTGGGTTTTTTGATTAAAACTTTGTAAAAGCAACATATAAGGTATAATGTAAAAGGGTCAATTTATTAAGTTTAATTAAAAAATTATGAACAAAAAATATATAAGTTTATTGGGTATATTATTAATGGTATTTGCTGTAAACATTTCTCAAGCAAAAGCTGAAGATGGAATGTCTGGAGATGTGAATGTGACAACAAGCGTTACATCAGGTCCAGCCGTTGCTCCAATCAGAGCAGAAATAAAATTTAGAAAAGAAGAAAATAAGAAAATTCGTGAAGATTTCAAAGATGATAGAAAAGAATTAAGAGATGGTATTAGAGAAGATAGACAAGAAATGAAAGATGCTAGTGAATCAGAAAAAGGTCTTTTAAAGCAAGATATTGAAAATAAAAAAGGTGAAATAAAAGATAAGAAAGAAGAAATGAGAAAAGAAATTCGTGAAAATATTGCTATGAATTTCATGAAAAGAATAGAAAATCTTACAAATATTTCATCCAGAGTTAAAGCAAGAATTGCGAAAGTAAAAGCAAAAGGTATCGATATGACTGTAGCTACAGATTTGCAAATAAAAGCTGATGCTTCAATAGCTCAAGCAAAAGATCTTGCTATAAAAGCAAAAGCTTCAATAGATGCAGGTGCAAGTAAAGAAGAAATAAAAGCAAATATACAAGCAGTAAAAGATGCGTTGAAACAAGCACATACATATTTAGAACAAGCAGTTAAAGAAATAAAATCAAAGGTCGAGATAAAAACTCCTAAAACAGAAGACTCTTCAAAAAATTAAATTATTATAAATAATAAATAATATTAAAATGGATCAAAACAAAAAATCAAATGGTGCATTAATAGGTTCAATAATTGTTATCGTTATTCTTGTAGTTGGTGGTATATATGTTTTCAAGATGAATATACAAAAAGCAAAAGATATACAAAAAGCTAATGAGCAAATAAACACAGCAAACGTACTTTCTTCTTCAGATGAAACAGCAGACATAGAAGCAGATCTTCTTAACAACGCAGATATGGATGTTCTAGATACAAACTTACAATAAATTTGTAAGTAATTATTAAAAGCCCCGCGAGTTTACTCGCGGGGCTTTTAATTTGAAAAATATTATTTTTTAATGTAATATAAAAAAATGCAAATAAAAACAAACAATTTACCAAATAGTGAAATAGAAATAACAGGAGAAATCCCAGCTCCAGAATTCGAAAGTTATTTCCCTAAAGCCTTAAAATATTTAGGTGAAAACGTAGAACTCGATGGTTTCCGTAAAGGTAAAGCACCAGAAAGTGTGCTTCTTTCAAAGCTTCCTGAATCAAAAATCTTAGAAGAAATGGCAGAAATGGCTCTAGGTGAAACATATCCAAAAATATTAGAAGAACACAAAATAGATGCTATCGGTCGACCAGAAATAATCATTACAAAACTCGCTCGTAACAATGATTTAGGTTTTAAAATAAAAACAGCAGTTATACCAACACTAAAACTTCCTGAGTATAAAAAAATAGCTAAAGATATACAATCAAATCTAACTGAAGAAGAAAAAGATAACAAAGTCACAGCAGAAGAAATGGAAAAAGTTATTTTAGACATACGAAAATCTCGTGCACCAAAAATAGAAACAAAAGAAGGTGAAGAAGAAAAAGAATTAGAACCTATACTTCCAGAACTCAATGATGAATTCGTCCAAGCGATGGGTCCATTTGAAAATGTAGAAGATTTCAAAAAGAAGTTGGAAGAGAATATTAAATTGGAAAAAGAAAATATGGTCAAAGAGAAAACTCGTATCAAAATGATAGAGGCTATAATAGAAAAGACAGAAGTCGAAGTTCCTCATATTCTGGTAGATGTAGAAACAAATAAAATAATAGGCAGAATGAAAGATGATATTGCTCAAATGGGTCTAAAGTTTGAAGATTACTTAAAACACTTACAAAAAAGTGAAGAAGACTTAAGAAAAGATTTTGAAAAAGATGCATTACAAAGAGCCAAGCTCGCTTTAGTACTCGCTGAAATTGCAAAATTAGAAAATATCAAACCAGAAGAAGCTGATATCGAACACGAAGTCGCTCATATACTAGAACATTACAAAGACGCAGATCCAGAAAGAGCTAGAATGCATACTGAAAATGTTCTCACTAACGACAAAGTATTTAAATTCTTGGAAACTCAATAAAAGTAAAAAATCCCGTACGATGAGTACGGGATTTTTGTTTAAAAAAATTATTTTTTTGTAATTTCGTTTAACTTTTGAGCATCAATAATGAATTCAAATCTTCTGTTTTTTGTTGTATCTTTTCGGTCAATTTCACAAGTTATTCTATAACTCTCATTTGATGAAGCAGTATCTGTAAACAATTCAAAATCAGAAACAAAATATTTTTCTTTTATTGGCAATTTTAACTTAACCCAATTTTCTACCGAATCTTTTCGATAAATTTGAAAAATAAAATTTTGATCTTCATGTAAATTGAGTATTATTGCAAACATACTCCAGTGATGACTTGGTCGATACAAATCAATAAGACTAGAATAGTCATACAACTCTTCGTATGGAATAGTATCTGGAACATTTTCTGCTTTTACGACATCATTATAATAATTAATTCCAAGAGGATTATTTTCAGGGTTCACTTCATATGTACTAATGGCAAAAGCTATTCCACCAACAAACATACAAACAATCAAAATTCTGATCATTTTTTTTATTTTCATGACAAAGAGTTTTAAGTGAGTATTTCAATTACTAGTTTCATTATTAAGTCTACAACTTGCACGCAAAAGTGCAATAAATATGGAATATTGAAAAAAATGAATAAAATGATATGATGGAAATATGTTAATACCAACAGTTATAGAAAAATCACAGTTTGGCGAAAGAGCTTATGATATATACTCTCGCCTACTTCGCGACCGTATCATATTCCTTGGTGGCCCAATAGACGACCATACAGCCAACATTATTATTGCTCAATTATTATTTCTTGAATCAGAAGACCCAAAAAAGGATATTTTCTTATATGTAAATTCTCCTGGTGGATCAGTAACTTCTACAATGGCTATTGTAGACACAATTAACCATGTTCGCCCAGATGTAGCAACTTTCTGTGTCGGTATCGCAGCTTCAGGCGGAGCAATTATTCTTTCTGCTGGTAAAAAAGGTAAAAGATACATTCTTCCAAATGCTGAAGTGATGATTCACCAGCCATTGGGCGGAGTCGAGGGACAAGCGACAGATATCGCCATCTCTGCAAAACATATATTAAAAACTCGTGATAATTTAAACAAACTATTAGCAAAAAACACAGGAAAGACTCTAGCTCAGATAGAAAAAGACGTAGAACGTGATTTCTATATGGATTCTGAAGAAGCTAAAAAATACGGTATCATTGATGAAATCGTAACAAAATCAAAAGCTACTCCTAAATAAAACAAATAAAAAAGCCGTTCTTGTAATCATATTACACGAACGGCTTTTATTTTACTTACAATCAACCCTAATATCCTTAGAAACTTTATCATAAACACCAATATAGTAATTGGTTTTTACAATTATTGGATATTTATGTAGATCAAAATTTCTAGATAAAGAAGACCTAACTTCAAAATCATTTTTAGCAAAAAACAAATTCCAATTATGTGTAGTTTGATAATTTCCCAAAAAAGGTATACTTGTTTTTCCACAAAAAATACGGTTACAAAAATAATCATTCAAAAATGTTCTGTTTTTATTTATTTCAGCTTCTTTTATATCTGTGTAAAATGGAACAGTTTCAACAACAATAATTCTTTTTTTTGTTAGATTTGTGATATTTTCCAAAGAACTATCTAGATCCAAGCAATGAGACAAAAAATTTACAACAAAAACACAATCTGCGTCTTTATTGTAAAAAATACATCTTTCTTTAAGAAGGTCACTAATTTTTTTATTAGAAATAATCATATTAGATCCTAAAATTTTCTTAATTTCAAGATACATAGCTTCATGGTAAAGTTTATTCTTTGCAGAAATAACTTTCAACAAATCTTTTCCTAAAACTTTATAATTTTGAAATGTTGAATTTGTTGTTTTCTCAAAATTTTCTAAATTTTCTGTGGTTTTTAAGTCCAATAATATATGATTAGTTAAAAGTTCACATTCTCTTGGGTAATCAATTCCTAGTACTTTGAAGATATTCATCAAATCTATGCGGAAAAGACTCTCAACATTTTTATCATTAAGTGCATTTTGTAGGCGAATTCTAATTTCTTTCATTTTTCGTCTTTTTTTAGGTTTATTACTATTTTTATTGTCAAAAAATCAATTTGTCTTAATCTAACACAAAAAATACATTGTGGCAATACTTAAAAAAACCTATTATAGACAATATTTTTTATATTTGGTATATTGAAGAAGTGAGATTTACAAATTTATTTTGAAATTGGTTTATAGGAATATATCTTATATTATGAAAGGTTTTAAAGTTAAAAAAAATTTTCTGCGAAATAAAATCGAAATACCAATATAATGGTGTGTTTTTGTAAGCCAGTATAAGGCTTATGAGTTTAAAAATAATAATTTTAATGGGAGCACTATCGCTCTCTTTAGGTGTTGCAATTGGTTACTATTTGCGACTCATCATTGCTCTTGGTAAAAAAAGATCTATCGAGATAGATATCAAGGACATGATGGTGTCAGCAAAAGCTGAAGCACAAAAGATAACTGATGAAGCGAAAGCAAAATCAGAAGAAAAGCTTGCTGAATTAAAAGAAGAAGAGAAGAAGAGAACAGAAGATTTCAAAGAGACAGAAAAAAGACTTATCAAAAAAGATGAGCTTTTAGATGCACGTCAACTAGAAATCGACAAAGAAATAGAAAATATAAAATTAAAAGTCGAAGACATAAAAAAGATTCAAGAAAGAGTAGAAAATGCAGAAAATGAAAAAATTCAAGCATTAGAAAAGGTTGCAAAATTAACTCAAGAAGAAGCTAAAGAAGAACTTTTGAAAGATATTGAGAAGAAATACGAGGAAGATATTCTTGTCCGTATACAAAAACTTGAAAATGCAAATAGTGAAAAACTCGATCGTCGTGCGAAAGATATTCTTTCTACTTCTATTCAACGCCTTGCTTCAAGTACTGCTTCAGAAATGATGACAACGGCAGTCGCAATTCCAAACAATGATATCAAAGGTAAAATAATCGGAAAAGAAGGAAGAAATATCCGTGCATTCGAAAGAGCTTCTGGTGTCGAACTTGTTGTGGATGATACACCAGGAACAATCCTTATATCTTCTTTTGATCCTGTACGTAGACAAGTCGCTCGTGTAGCACTTGAAAACTTAATACTTGATGGACGTATTCAACCAGCAAAAATAGAAGAACTTGTAGAAAAAGCAAAGGAAGAAATAAATAAAATTATAAAAGAAAAAGGTGAACAAGCAGTTTATGAATGTGGAATATTCAACTTCGATCCACGCATAGTAGCAATAATCGGAAGACTTTATTTCCGTACAAGTTATGGACAAAATGTTCTTCAACACTCTATCGAAATGGCTCACATTGCAGGAATGCTTGCAGAAGAACTCGGTGCTGATGTTGCAATAGCAAAAGCTGGAGCACTCGTACACGACATTGGTAAAGCTCTCGACCATGAAGTTCAAGGTACACACATCGAAATCGGTATGAGAATCCTTCAAAAATTCGGAGCAGATGAACGTATCATCACAGCAATGAAGTCTCACCATGAAGATTATCCTTACGAAACTATTGAATCAGTAATCGTACAGACAGCCGATGCTATCTCAGGTGGTCGTCCTGGTGCTCGTCGTGATAGTGTAGAAAATTACTTAAAGCGCTTACAAGAACTTGAAGCATTGGTAAATGCTTTTGAAGGAGTTGATAAATCTTACGCACTTCAAGCAGGACGTGAGATACGTATATTCGTAACTCCAGAAAAAGTTTCTGATGCTGAAAGTAAACTTATGGCTCGTGATATAGCTACAAAGATCGAGCAAGAATTAAAATATCCAGGTGAAATCAAAGTCACCGTCATCCGAGAATCTAGAGTAATAGAATACGCAAGATAAAATAAGAATTAAAAAAGCCCCGCAACATAATAGTTGCGGGGCTTTTGGCTTTTAAACCAACATTTTTAGTCTAAAACAAAAGAATTAATTTTTGAATTTTTAAAAGCCAACAATTTTCTCTTTTGACTTTCATAAGAACCGAGCAAACAAACACGAATCATTTTTTGTAGCTCTTCAGACAAACCCTGATTAAATCTTCTTCTAAAAATCTTTATAACTTCTTCTTGTTTAACAGGTTCAAGTTTTTTTACAAAACATACTTGCTCACTAAACAAAGCGAATCCAAGCTCTTCGCGAAATTTTTGATTTTCTGGAAACACATCAAAGTATTCCAACCAAAGCATTATCGTAGTAAAAAGTTTTTCTGAAGGCAACTTATCTAAAAGAAGGATGTCCTTTATAGATATTTTGTTTATTTGATCCTTTTTAGTGGAAAAATATGCTTCCCTATCATTAAAAGCTTGTAAAACAGACATTTCTTGCTCTTTTGAGAGTTCAAAAACTCTCTTCATTAACTTTTTAGAAGAAACCCAATTAGTGTTATCAATAGAAATGAGTGTATTATTTTCAGATTCTGAGGGCAAATAATTCCAATTTTTATCTAAATAGATATACTGTCCATTTAAACAAACAATTTTTTCTCCATTTTTTAATTCAAAAGCTAGTTTTTTCATACATATTAGTTTTTTGTTTTTTAAAAGAGCGATGGACTTTCCAAGGCCTGCAATATTCTGTATCTATTATACTATAATATAGATAAAAGTCAATTATATTTCTACTATTGCCTAAAAAAACCCTTACTATATAATGTATAGGTAAGTAATCAAAGGGTTAAATGGTCGAAGTATTACAAATTTAAAAAAAATTATACTATGAACAAACAAGGATTAGTTGAAATGGTTCAAGAAAAACTTGGCGGTACAAAAGTACAAGCTGAAGAAATTGTTGATGGAATTTTTGATGCTATTGTTTCCACAATGAAAAAAGGAGGTGAAGTATCAATCGCAGGCTTTGGTATCTTTTCTGTAAAAGGAAGAGCTGCTCGTATGGCTCGCAATCCAAAAACTGGAGAGCAAGTTAAAGTTGCTGCTAAGAAAGTTCCAAAATTCAGACCAGCAAAAGGTTTGAAAGATGCAGTTGAATAATATTTTACCTGTCTGCGCAGGCAGGTCTCGAGATAAAACACAAAACCCGCTTATGGCGGGTTTTGTGTTTGTGATACAATATATATAAATAAGTTAAGGTAATGAAAGTCATTACTTTTGTAAACTAAATAAAAAAATAAAAATGGAAGCAATAAAACTCCCAAAATTTAAAGCTCAAGAGGGAAAATTGTTTTTCCCTGAACTAAAAAGAAAAATTGATTTTTATTTTGATAAAAATAGAAAAAACAAAAAAGCAAATTTATATACATACACCAAAGCATTCGTTTTAGTTTGTTTTTTTACAACAACTTACTTTCTTATTATTCTAGGAAATCAATCTTCTTTTTTAACACTGATCCTTTGGATGTTCTTTGGTCTTTTATTTGCATGTATTGGTTTCAATATTATGCATGATGCAGGTCATGGAAGTTATTCAAAAAACGACAAGATAAATTATATTCTTGTTCTCTCACTCAATCTTGTAGGAGCAAATGCTTTTCTTTGGAAGAAGAAACACAATTTACTTCACCACAGATATACAAACCTAGATGGAATAGATGAAGACATTGATATCCCATTTATGCGCGTTCACGCAAATCAAAAATGGGAAAAATACCATAAATATCAACACATTTATGCCTTTCCTCTTTATACCGTTACTTATTTTTTATGGGTTTGGTATGCAGATTTTAAAAAATACTTCTCTGGAAAAATAAATGGGCAGGATATAGGTAAAGTACCTTTAACTGAGCATTTAATTTTTTGGTTCAGTAAAATTTTTTATACCCTTTACATTATTATTGTTCCAATTTATTTTTTAGGTTTTTGGAATTTTTTATTGGGCTATGTATTGCTTTGTGCTACTTGTGGTTTTTTTATTAGTGTTATTTTCCAACTTGCACACGTAGTGGAAGGAGTTGATAATCCTATTACAGATCAAGATAATCAAATAAAACTCGAGTGGGCTGTTCATGAGATACGCACCACTTCAGACTTTGCTACAGATAATTGGTTTGTAACATTATTTACTGGTGGTCTCAATTTTCAAGTTGAACATCATTTATTCCCTGAAATAAACCATATCCATTATTCAAAACTAAGACCAATAGTAATGGAATACTGCAAAGAACATAATGTTTTATATAACGAAAACAAAACATTCTTCTCTGCAATAGCTTCGCACATAAAAAAATTAAAATCTCTAGGTTCAAAACCTTAAAAATTAAAATCCCCTGCTCAGATAATCGAGCAAGGGATTTTTTTAATTAATAACGAGAAATATCATTCACAGAAAGTTTTGAAAGAACTGGATTTTCAACAAATCGAAAATCATTTAAAGGTAACAATTCTACTTCATTTGTAAATTTTTCTGAAATAAAATCAGAGATCATTTTGTAATTTGAAACAGAATCATAATCAACAACAATTGCAAAACGCACAACATTTTCTTTGTCTGTGGCATTTTCAATAAGAAAATTAATTTCTTTTTCAAGTGCAAACTTTCTCAAAGTTCCACGAAATTTTACATTTGTTAATGACGCAGTATTAGAAAAAGCTTCATATATCTGCCAAGTTAAAACTGGTTTTCTCATATTTTTTTTGTTTAAGTTTGTTCTGTTAATTTATAACATAATTAAAAGACAAATATCAATGTGTCTCTATTGTACCAAGTTAGAACCTATTTTCAAAATAAATAAAGCGGACGAATTTTTGCGAAACAGTTTTCTGGGGAAAAGGATTCGCAAAAATTCGACTACTGATTTTCTGAAATTCAGTCTCGCCCGCGCGGAGGAGGGGTCTGGGGAGGAATCCGCGCGGGCTTCGGCATTTTCTTTTTTTGGCAGGGCGGGC
>JACCDG010840823.1_pt1 | contig 22698 bp, 23 predicted proteins | sample 7442471 | NCBI WGS metagenome assembly JACCDG01 (sample SAMN15323444, study PRJNA562643) | freshwater metagenome | isolation source: river surface water | place: USA:Blue River Watershed | collected 2017-08-17 | reverse complement strand
TCTCCCAGATCTTCCTGGCTAATTCTTTAATCCTTCTGTTTGTCTCGTAATGCTCCTCTTCAACAAACCTATTGTAAAGCCAGGCAACGGCAAAACCTATCAGGCTTGCATAAACAAAACCCAGGATAGCTCCGGCTAAGCTGCCTAAAAGGGTAGGCCTATACCCCATATAAACCAAATGCATTACCTTCCCCCAGGCATTTCCCCAGAAATAAAACATGTCCATAACCCCGAATAAGAATATAATCCCGCCCCACACAATACCCAACGCAAGCCCGAAGGATTTGACATTCAGCTTAAGCATATACCCTCCTTTTTATTTAAAACCTCTTCTTATAAATTCCGAGACATCGGAAAGTGCCTTGAATACCTTTTGGGCATTATCCTCGGTAAAAGTCCCCAGCCCGCAGGCGGGAGTAACAATCATGCGCTCCCTAAGAAGAAACTTATCCAAGCCCTTCCTGCCTAAGGCTTCAATCCCGGATAGAATCTTACCCGTAAACAAATCCGTACTTTGAGGCGCCGCAAAAGACTGCGTAGGCACTACCCCCCAAGAGATAATCCCTCCTCGGTCAAGAAAACCCCTAATATCTTCGGCATAAAGCGTAAACTTCTCCAGAAAAGAAAATGCGTCAAAACTAATCAAACCGATGCCCTCGCATCCGGTAAATAAGGACCAATCCGTATTCCCGCAGCAATGCAGCCCAATGGTTACTCCTTCTGATTTTAACCCCGCGGTAAAATCATTAAGCGCCAAAACTATATCCTCACGGTTAACCGGAGTATAGGCAGAACCAAAGCAGCTTAGGTATGGCTCATCTATAAAAAAAAGGATTTTTTTGTTGAAACGCTTAAACAACCTAATCTGCCAGAGCGCCTTCATCCTTAACCCCTCTAAATAAGCCTGCATCATTATTTTATCGTGCAATACGCAAACACCTGCTTCGTCGGTAATCCCGGCCGCAAAGGTAAAAGGTCCCGTCGTATGGAGCTTGATAAAAGAAAACCCTGCAGAGAAGGCGTTAAGCCTATTTAAAAAACCATACAATCCTGCGGCATAAATATCGGTAATTTTAAAATACTCCAGATCCTGCGAGATGGTTTTTTCATAAAAACGCTCCAGTTCGCGTTCTCTATCCCGGGTATCGATAGACACCCCGGACCCGTTCACCCTGATGCACGGCATCCCCTCGCTGAACTGAGCAACCATCCCTTCCAAAGGGCTTCTTTTGGGAAGCTGGGGCCAGAACGGCATATGCGGGACGTGCTTAAATATCAAATCCAGCGCGCTGTCTGCATTAAGGTGCGGAAGACTTCCAATCCCGGTAGCCAAACCCGTTATTTCTGTCATTTATAAACCTAATTCCTTCCCAATTAAGACTAACTCTAACCTGCCCAGGCTAATCTCTGATTCAATGATAAACACCTGGGAGCACATTCTTTTGTAGCCAGGAGAGAAGCAGATTTCCTTACGGCACTCTCCCGAATCTAAGCAGGCAGAGGCCCAATTCAGCCTCCTGCAATTTAAAGGAGCGACGCGCTCTCTTGTTCTTTCTAACGCAGCCTCCAAATTAGAGGTAATCTTATTTACGCCACAGGCAACAATAACCTTCTTCGCGCAGGCTATCCCGGATATCCTCTCGCCGTAGGCGCTGAAAAAAACCAGTTCCCCTGCCGAAGAAACGGCATTAACCCCGGTCAAATAATAATCTGCTCCCGAACCCAGTCGCCTCAAGGCTATCGCCTCTTCCCTTTTTAGGCCGCTTTTATACTGGTTAAAAACCTTGTTTCCGCGTTCCTCAAGCCTTTGGATAATACCGATATCTTCCAGGGAGAGAGAACCAGACATACCGACGCTACACCCTAAAGGAATAATGTTTAATATATAATCCCTTGCTAAGGCGCAATCGGCGCAATATACGCCTTTAATATTCCTTTTTGCCAGGTTGTCAATCAGCCCCTGATATGAACCTTCCTTAACCACGGCTATACCTCTAACAAGCTCTTTACCCTTGCAACTGACAAACGGGTACCGTTAAAGATAACCCTGCCCTCCTTATTGATCAGAAAATAGGTAGGCACCCCCAAGACCTCGTAATTCGAGGCAACCTCCGCATCTTCATCGAGCAATACATCAAAAACAAGGTTAAGCGCTTCTTTAAACCGGATGACCTTTGCCAAAGGTTCCGCGATATTTACCGGCAGCGCTACAACTCCCATTTCGCGCAGCTCCTCCCGGCTGTTATTAAGCTGGTTAAGCGCGCTCCTGCAATAAGGGCACCAGGTGGTCCAGAAAACCAGCAACACATTATCCTTTCCCTTATAATCGCTTAAAGAAACCTTTTCCCCTAAAGTGTTGCGCAGCGTAAAATCAGGGGCGTACTCTAAAGAAACTGACATTTCATCACTGCCTATCTTTGCGCAACCCGTCATTAGAAAAAAGATAAAGATTGAAAAAAAGACTAACCCGGAATGTTTTTTCATAAGATAACCCCTCTAATTGCCTGATAGATAAAATAACCCCCGGAGAAAACCAGCAGCGCTCCGGAGAAACGTTTGAAATAATGCATCCACTTCCCGGACTTAGGCAGGCTATTTAATGCTCCGGCAAATGATCCGCTTAAAATGAGTATAAAACCCATGCCATAGGCAAACACGGCCAAGAGGCTTACCCCGTAGAAAACATTCCTCCTGGTAGCAAGATAAGAAAGTATCGATCCTAATACAGGAGTAATGCATGGCGATACAACAAGCCCCGATACCAGGCCAAACAAGAAAACAGAAGGATATCCCGCCACTTTAATATTCTTCTTTGTAAAGGAAAGATTAATATGCATGTGGAAAAGACCGAACATGGATAACCCGGACATTAATATCAGAACCCCCACGCCCAGATAAACCAAAGGGTGCGCGGCCAGCTTACCGAAGAATGTGCCGGTTAAAGAAGCAACCAGGCCAAGGAGAGAATAGGTAAAAGCAATTCCCGTTACATAAACAAAACTTAAAATAAACCCCTTAAGGCCGGAGCCGCTTTTCGCCCCGATATAGCCTAAACTTACGGGAACAAGGGGATAGACACAGGGAGTAAAACTCAAAACTATCCCTCCCAGAAAAGAAAAAACATAGTCTATTGGGCTACCCGACAGATTCATCTATCCACCTAAGATAAGGGAAATACCCCTGACTGACAGAAAAAGATATTATTTCGGGGAGCGCATAGCTATGAGAAGACTTTATCTGGCTTATTGCCTGTTTTACCTTTTTCCGGCTGGTCTTAACCAGCAATAACGCCTCTTTTGCACGGTCAATCTTGCCCTTCCACCAAAACAGGGATTCTGCCTGCGGCAAAACAGTAACGCACGCCGCCAATCTTTCTTCGATTAGTCTGCGGCCGATCTTCCTGGCTTCAGCTACGTTTTTTACGCTCGTTAAGATTAAGCTATGCATCTTTTAAGGCCTCCTCGCTGACCTTTACCGACCTTATCCTGCCGAATTGAGCGCAAACATCAAACACCAGGGCAGGCTCAAGGGTAACCATAATTACCTTAAAGTTATCTTCTCCGGATTTATCATCAGAAAACTCGCTTACCTCAATGGTATCGGCAAACTCAACCAGCGCGCTTTTAACGGCATCAAGAGACATATTATAAGCGTGTAGTATAAACTCAACTTTAAACTTCTGCCGGGGTATCATTTAAGCATTATAACCGACATCATCCTCCCGCAGGAAAGCCCTTCCCTGCGGTATGAATAAAACTCTTCGTTGTTGCAAAACGTACAAACCTGCGGAGGAAATATATTCTTTTCATCAAGCCCCGCTTCAAGAAGCTGCGCCGTGTTAACTACGGCAAGATCCAGATATGTTTTTCCTTTTCTTTCTGTAAGCCCATGGGTAAAATAATCCCTGAAATCCTCGGAGACCTCGTAACAACAACCTCTTATGCTGGATCCGAAACCGGCATAAAGCTCTTTCGGATCAACGCCGAATTTATCGCGTATCAGCGATATTGCCTTAGCTATGATATTTTCTTTTGAACTGCGCCAGCCGCAATGCAGTAACCCCACAGAAGGAGTTTTCGGATCATAGATAAATACCGAAAGACAATCCGCAGTGAAAACTGCCAAAGGTATATTCTTTTTATCGGTTATAAATCCGTCCGTATCGCCTAGCGAACCGCCGTAGGCATTTGCCCCGCTCCCCTTATCTTTCTCCTCGATATATCTTACCCTGCTGGCATGAACCTGCCTGGCGCAGACCAGATCCCGATAATCTATCCCCAGGCTGCTTAAGAAACACCTGCGGTTATCCAACGCCTGGTTGGTATCCCCGTAATACAAAGACATATTCCCGTGCCTGCGCGTGCTAAAGGCTATGATGAGATTGACTTCATTGGGTAATTTCGACAATTTTCTTCCTCCCCTTCTGGCCTTTTAAAATCCTAATACGCGATTTAGAGGTATTAAAATAATCCGCCAATAAATCCACAAGCTGCCTATTAGCCTCCCCGTCACAGGCAGGCCTAGTCAAATAAATCTTTAACGGGGCGCGCCCTGCACCGCCTTCATTATTAACCTGCACCACCCTTAATCTGCTTGACCTAGGAGAGACAATTACGTCAATAATCATAACAGACAAAAACCATGGCGTTATTTCTGGATGTCGCGCATTCTATCCGCAACCCTCTCCAAGCGCTTCTGGCTCTCCGCATACCTAGCCCCCGCATTAGCCAGGTGGCTACCTAATACTCCAAATTCTTCCCTGAACTTATCGACCTCGATATTTAGGGCGCTTAAGGATTTTAATATATTCTTGGCATTCTCCTCGACTTTTAACCCCTTTAGCCCCAGGCAAATGACCTGCAGGTAGGCATAAAATGTATTCGGGGAAACCGGGATCACCTTCTTTAATATGCTGTAAGAAAAAATGTCTTCCTTTATAATAACTTCATAAAACACATTTTCTGCGGGGATATACATGAGCGCAAAGTCATAGGTATTCTCCTGCGGCAGTATATACTTGGAAGAGACCTCGTCAATGCGGTTCTTGATATCCTGGATAAACCTGCGCCTTAAGGAAGACCTGGACTGTTCATCCTGCGCATCAAGCATTTTCTGGAAATTCTCCAGGCTAAACTTGGCGTCTACGGGAACTAGCTTCTCGCCGAGCCTGATCACTGCATCCACCGCATCCTGGCTATTAAAACGGTACTGCATCTCGAAATGCTGTTTGGGCAGCACTTGGGAAAGAAGATTTTCTAAAAGCACCTCTCCCATCGCGCCGCGGAATTTAGGGGCACGCAAAAGTTCCTGCAGGCTGGCTATGTCACTGCTTATCTCGACAATATGCCTATTGGTTTCTTCAAGACGGCCTAACTGCTCCTTGACGTTCCCAAACGCAAGCGTAGTATTGCCGAGGTTAGTATTTATTGTTTTATTGGTCTCCTGAAAAAGCTCCCCTATCTGGTCAAGGCGGGCGTTAAAGCGCAGGGAAACCCTCAAAATCAGGACAAAGAGCATCCCTACGCAGAAAATCAATATCAGGGGCAAAAACCAAATCATCTTGACACTCTCCGGCTCTAAAAAATCTTTTTATATTATACCACCGCAGAGCCTTTCAGAGTAAATATTCTTTTTTTATTCTGCTTACGCTCCTAAAGATATTCGTTTTCACCTCCGGGCAGCCCTTTTCCAGCCCGGAGATAATCTTCGCCATGCGTCTGCGGCTTCCCGTTGTAGAATTAGGGCATACGCAGGTATCATAGGGTATTTTCTTCTCGGCCGCAAAACGATCGATAAGCTTTTTCTCGACATAAGCAAAGGGGCGGATAATAGTTATTTTCCCGCTGAATAACTGCTGCTTGGGAGACATCGCAGAAATCTCTCCCTGAAAAAATAAATTCAGCAGAATAGTTTCTACTATATCGTCCTTATGATGGCCGAAAGCGACTTTAGTGCATTTTAGGCGGTTAGCAGTCTCAAAAAGCGCTTTCCTCCTGTTCCACGAACACCAAAAACAGTTTATCTTCTTCCTATCGGTCTTTTTCAGGGTATCTAACTTTTCGATATGGTAATTAATCCCTATCCCCTTAAAATACCTCGCGAGTTTTGCGGAATAAGAACGCGGATAACCGGTATCAATGTGAACAGCGGTTATCCCGTATTCTATGGGGACAAATCTCCGGCGGGCAGATAATATATTAAGAAGCGCAAGGCTATCTTTCCCTCCGGATACGGCAACCGCGACCCTATCTCCGTTTGAAAGCATCTTGTAATCCATGATTGCCTTACCGGTACGCTTTGAAATGTATAGTTCGGTGCCTTTCAACATGGGGGTTAAGAAAGATTAAACGGATTTTCTTTTAGCAGAAGAATAAATGCATCGCAAACCTGCGCGTCAAATTGCGTTCCCCGGCCCTCTTTGAGCCTGCGCACAGCCTCATCGAGTCCAAACGCCTTGCGGTATGAACGGTTAGAGGTCATTGCGTCGAATGAATCGACTACCGCTACGATTGAGGCTATTTTCGATATCTGCCCGGCAGCTAAACCGCGCGGATAACCTTTTCCGTCCGGACGCTCGTGGTGGTCGCGGATAACGGACAGCCCGGGACGCAGAAATTCAAAAAATTTCAATATGTCCTCTCCTACCTGAGGATGGGTCCTTACCTCCTCCCTCTCTTCCTCGTTAAGCGAAGACGGCTTGGTTAATATTCCGTCGTGCACCCCTATCTTTCCGATATCGTGCAGCAGCGCCGCCTCATGCAAAAGCTGTATATCAGTCTCCGGAAGCCCCATAAATTTAGCTAGCTCAACCGCGTACCTCGCCACCCTCTCGGAATGCCCTTTGGTATAAGGGTCCTTTGCCTCTATTATTCTCGCCAAGGAACTTATCGTATCCAGGTAATATCTTTCAAGCTTGCTCCGGGAAGCCTTAAGGTCATCGATCATCCTGTTAAAGGCATGCGCTAATTCCTCAAGCTCATCTTTCGTATTAACAGAAACCTTTTTATCAAGTTTTCCCATTCCGACTTCCTTGACGCCAAGGGTAAGCTCCCTTAAGGGGTTAGTCAGGTTCCTCGCCCAGACAAACCCAAGGGCCAAAGAAAGAACAATGCCTAAAAGAAAGATAAAACCGAACCTTTTCGCCAAAGAAAGCTGCATCGCTACGACCGACTCCGCGCGGACATCCGCGCAGATAATCGCGATAGGTTCTTTATCTTTGTTGTATATCGGGGCGTATCCGGAGAGGAATGTCCCCCATTTATCTTTTGTAAAATTTTTGTCCACGCGCGGACTTATAAAAGCCTCTCTCATCTCTTCTATACCGGAGATATCGTATTTTTCTCCGCAATCTGCGCTGACCTTCCTCTTATCCCCGGAGTCAACCAAAAAGAGCAATACATCATCATCTTCGGATTTGACCATAAGGTAGATACTGTCGATGAGAGGATCGGAATTCCTTAGCTCCTGCAGGGACCTTTTTACCTCCTGGTAATCCCGGGACTCCTTGCTCTCCGGGACAGGGCGGATCCTGGAAACCTTGTCAGCATCGATGCCTGCGCTCGAAAGTCTTACGATACCGAGAATCCTGTCTTTTAAATCCCTGGTCTGTCTTTTCGCAGAAGTTTCATAAATCAGATAAACCGTAGGGATTAAAACAGCCAAGGCAAAGATAATAAACGCAATAGTCAGCTTAAACCTAAAACGCACCATCTTCATGCTTATGCCTGCCTCCCTGAACAAGAAACCATCTCTCTTATCTTATTGTTAACCGGTTCTTCCAGCAGAGACTCTAGGGAAAGAGGGGCCAGTAAAGACCAGTTCCTGCGGTCGACTGTCCCCGGGGTATTAATCCTGTTTTCGTAAGGATCACCCTTAAGAAGCCCGCCGATATAGAGAAGATCGAATATATTATTTATGCAAAACAAGGAATTGGAATTAAGGTTAAAATTAAAAACTGCCTCCATTATCTGTTCATCGCATTTTTCGCGCGCATTCCCGCGCAAACCGAGAATTTTCCAAAGCTTATCTTTTTCATTGAAGCTGTTTTCCCAAAGGTCCAGAAAATCAACGAGGTGTCCCCTGGGAATATTCCCCTGCGGGGACAATACGCTAAACAGGCGATCAGCGGAAGCAATCTCCTTGCGCCAACGTAACCTGCCGTGACGGGAGAGGCACGGATCAAACAACGCATCCCTTACGCGCTCAAAGCCTATTTGGCGGTGATCGCTGCACTTGCGTATAAATAAGGCTTCGTCAACCGTGCCGGCCTCATTCTCCCACCAGGCAGCCCAATTCGTCGTATCGTGAGTAGAAAGCATGGCTACAGAAAGAAAACGGTATTTTTCTGCCTTAAGAAAATCGTGTTCCACGTTCCAGTCTTTTGCCCAACGCTGCACGTCATTACCCGGGATCCTTAATTCTCTTAGCGTATCAGTGCAGCACGCGGGGATAACGCCTAAATCCTCTGCGCAAAGCATCATATCCGTGCTACCCTGCATAACCTGAAGTATCCTCCTGCCGTGTTCTCTCCATAAATGCTCGTCATGCGGATCAAAGAACCCGTTTGCGCCCTTACTCTCTAAAGGCTCGCCAAGAGGAATGCTCCAGATACGGAAAAGCCCTACGACGTGGTCAATGCGTAGAAGGTCATAAAAATTCCCCGCGTATTTAAGCTTCTCTTTAAGGTATATATACCCCTGGGCCTCTATCTTCTCCCAATTATACGTAGGCATCCCCCAACGCTGTCCCAAGGCGCAATACATATCAGGAGGGGCGCCTGCGGCAAACTCCAACTTAAATAAATCCGGATGCGCCCAGACATCGCTCGAATCCCTTGAAACTAAGATAGGCAGGTCCCCCTTAAGTAGTATCCCCTTATCCCCGGCATGCCTCTTGGCCTCCTTGAACTGTTCAAATAACTGCCATTGCATCCATTCTTCAAACTCAATCTCCTTGGTATGCCCGGCGATAAAGTCTTCCAGCGCACCCCTCTCTCTGTCCCTGTAAGGAACCGGCCAGTCATACCAGGCAATGCCACGGTAAAATTCCTTGATCGCCTTAAATAATGAAAAGTCTTTAAGCCAGTAGAAATTCTCCTCTTTAAAAATCCTGAACGCATCCGGGAAATCCTTCTGCATAAGAAAAACCTCGCGCATAATCCGCAATTTCTCCTTCTTTACGGAATAATCGCAATACCTTTTATCAAAGGTAAAATTTTTTTTAAGGCTGTTAATCTGCCTCTTGACGGATCTGTCCTTTGGGAAAGGCAACCCTGGCAGAAAAATATAGGAAGGCTCCAAGGCAAATGAGCTTAAGGCATCGTAAGGGCAAAAAACCTGCCCCATTTCATTCATGGGCAACAATTGCAATAAGGAGTTTCCTGTAAGCTTCGCCCAGTCGCATAACAGTTTAAGGTCATTAAAGTCTCCAATACCAAAACTATTCTTTGAATAAACCGAAAACAGGGGGGCTAAGACTCCGGACCTCTTCCGGGAAAGAAAATATTCGGGATCAGAGGGATGCGGCATATTCTCCTGTTTAGCGAACCACAAGCCTTAATATCTTATCCATCCAGAAAATAGAGAAAAAAGCGGCCAGCGACAAAAAAGGCCCGTAGGCGATAGTATGCTCCTTCTTGGCAATAAGAAGGTACGCGCCGACTACGGAACCAAAAAACGGAGCGATAAAAAAAGCGGCCAGCGCCCTTTGCCATCCCAAGAAAGCGCCGATCATCGCAAGGAGCTTAATATCCCCTCCTCCCATGGATTCGGTTTCTCCCTGTATGGCGGGTTTCTTAAGAAGCTTAAAATAAACGAGATCAAATAACCAGCCGGTCAAAAAGATTATTCCTCCCCCGATAATAATACCCAAAAAAGAATTGAGCGCGGGCTTAAGACTGAATGAAAACGGGCTAATGTTTACCCCCCTTACGGAGCTCAAGATAAAACCGACAATGATCCCGCCGATGCTTATTTCATCCGGTATTATCCTATGCGCTATATCTATAAAAGTAGCGACAATAAGAGCGCAGGAGAGTATAAAATAAAAGAATAAATCGTAGCTTAATCCGTAGCGCCTGAATAAAGCCAAAAATACGACCCCGGTAAGCAGCTCTACTAAAGGATACCGCAGAGAGATCTTTTCTTTGCATATCCGGCACCTCCCTTTAAGCATAATAAAACTGATAAAAGGTATATTATCATACCCGGGAATGCGTTTCTTGCACTTTGGGCAGTGTGAGCGCGGCCAAACCACGGACTCCCCCTTGGGCATGCGGTGTATGCATACGTTCAGAAAACTTCCGAAAACAGAACCTAAAACAAATACGACTATCGCGGCAATCATTTCTTCACCTCTCTTTTGCAATATTTTCCTAAGGCGTCGGCCATCACCTTTACCGGCGCTTTTCTGGGGCGTATCCAAAGATTAAGCGATTCAGCCCCCTGGTACAAAAGCATACCCAGTCCGTTAGAATGTTGCAGGTTAAGCTCCCTGGCTAATTTCAGAAGTTTTGTTTCGGGAGGATTATAAATAAGGTCATAAATAAAGATCCGCGGGTGAAGCATCTTAGCGTTAACTATAAGCGGGTCATCAGGAAGCATCCCCACAGGAGAGGCATTAATCAAAAGGTCCTTATTTTTAAGGTCAAGCCCATCGACATCCACGACGGACTTAAATTGGGTAGATGTAAAAATATAATTAAACTTCTTTATCAAAGCTAGGCTGCGGTAATAGTCAATATCAAATACCGCGACCTCTTTGGCCTTTTTCCTGCCTAAGGCAAAACATATCGCTTTCGCAGCTCCCCCTGCCCCTATAACGGCGACCTTGCGGGGGGTAAGTTTTAATTCCCTGATATGCCTTAAAAACCCCAGATAGTCGGTATTAAAGAATTTCAAGCTGCCGTTCTTATCCGCAACCAGGGTATTGGCTGCGCCGATAGATAAAACAGCGCTGTTTGCCTTTCCTTTTGCATATTTAAACAAGGTCTCCTTGTAGGGAATAGTTACATTTAAACCGCGGATATTCTTTTTGGCAAGGCTGGCGAGAAATGTTTTTAGCTCATCCTCCTTGAGCGGAAACAAACGGTAATCTGCTTTTATTTTCAGGTAAGATAAAGCCGCGTTGTGCATCAAGGGGGAGAGGCTCTTGCTTATGGGGTTTCCGATCAAGCCAAATACTTTTTTCTCTTTCATTTATCTTCCAGCCTATTAATGGCATCAAGATATGCCCTTATCGCTGCTTCAATGATATCTGTGCTTGCCCCCCTGCCGCTAAAGAATCTGCCTTTTATTTTTAACCTAAGGCTTACCTGCCCTAACGCATCCTTTCCGGAAGTAACTGCCTCGAGCCTGAAATCAGCAAGCTTAGCATTATACCCGGTAATTTTATCTATTGCCTTAAATACCGCGTCCACCGGCCCGTCTCCATAGGACACTCCAGAGGCCTCCTTGCCTTTTCTTTCAAGGAAAACGCTGGCCTTAGGGTTAATCTTTGTCCCGGAATTTACCTCAAAACTTAACAGGTTCCAAAGCGGCCTTATCACGCGTATTTCATCCTCTACGATAGTCCTTAAATCATCGTCGAATATGTCTTTTTTCTTGTCGGCAATCTCTTTAAAACGCAAAAAGGCCTTATTGATCTTTTCCTCGTTAAGCCGGTATCCCAAAGATTTTAACCGTTCGCGAAAGGCATGCCTTCCGGAATGTTTGCCTAAAATAAGCTGGCTTGAGGATATTCCTACATCCTTAGGATTCATAATTTCATAGGTTATGCGCTTTTTCAACACCGCATCCTGATGGATACCCGACTCATGCGAAAAGGCATTCCTGCCTACGATTGCCTTATTAGGCGGCACAACAAAATCCGTAAGATTATTTATCATGCGGGAAGTCCTGAATATCTCCCTGGTATTGACATCCGTATAGAGAGAAGCAAAAACATCCCGGCGGGTCTTAATCGCCATAACAATCTCTTCCAGCGAGGCATTTCCTGCCCGCTCGCCTATTCCGTTTATAGTGCAGTGCACCTGCCTGGCGCCGGCTAATATGCCGGAAAGGGAATTAGCCACAGCCATGCCCAGATCATCATGACAGTGAACCGCAATAACCGCCTTGTTTATGTTAGGGACGTTGTTTTTAATATCGTTTATTAACGCATACATCTCCTGGGGATAGGTATAGCCGGTTGTGTCGGGAATATTAATAATCCTGGCGCCTTTGCGGATAACCCCCTCTATGACGCGGTAAAGAAAATCTCTGTCCGAACGCGTAGCGTCTTCCGGAGAGAATTCAATATCCGGACAAAGCCCCCGGCCGAACTTCGTAGCATCCAGGGCAATCCTCAATATCTCTTCTTCCGCCTTCTTGAACTTATACTTAAGGTGTATCTTCGAGGTAGCCAGGAAGATATGCAGGCGCGCAGACCTCGCGGACTTCGTAGCATTATGGGCAGCTTCGATGTCCGCCTTTAAGCAGCGCGCCAGCGCGCAGATCGTGCACTTCCTGACTGCCCTTGATATCGCGGAAACAGCCTTGAAATCGCCGGGAGAGGCAATGGGAAAACCCGCCTCAATGACATCTACTCCCAGCTTTTCCAACTGAAAAGCCACCTCCAGCTTCTCCTGGTCGGTTAAGGAACCTCCCGGGGCCTGTTCCCCGTCGCGAAGGGTGGTATCGAAAATAATGATCTTTTCTTCCATAAATTCTATTTCAAAGTAATCGTATTGATCGTCGCGTCAAAAGCAACGGAATTCTTAGCGAAGTTATCCGCCTTATCCGTACAGGTAATGGTATACCCCGTACTATCTTTAAGCCAAAGGTAAACCGAGGACTTAATGCGAATCTCCATATAACCCCTGACTACCGTTCCCTCATACACAAAATGCGCCGCATCTTTACCCGAAAGCTTTACGACCTTGATGTCTTCCGTGATTTTTACGTCCTTAAACATTGCTTTTATATTCATCAAGGAGGCATTTGCGTATTCAGTAACATCCTTGATATATTCCGCGGGGAGAGATTCGCTAACTAAGGTTACGTTAGGGTTGTATTCTACGGGAGAGCCGAATTTGTACTGCGAAAAGGTTACCAAGACACCTAGCTTCTTAACCGCCTCTTTTATCGAATCAAGGCTGGTAAGTTCGCCGACCCCTTTGGCCAGGGCCTGCTGCACCTTATCCCCCGTAGTCATAAACCACCCGGATGCGCCGCTGATCTTAACACCCATGGCTTCGTTTTCATAGGATAACAAAGAAGCCTCCTGCGCAAAAATAAAAGCAGGCAACAACACTAGCATAACCGATAAAACGCCTAAGACTTTCTTTGCCTTTAAGGACCGCATAAAACTGCTCCTTTCTATTTTTTCATCCAGGGCATCATCTCCCTAAGCTGTTTGCCGACCTTCTCGATTAAATGATTGTCCCCGTCGGAAATCAATTTATTGAAATTCGGACGACCCTCTTCATTTTCCTTAATCCATTCCTTGGCAAACTTGCCGCTTTTAATCTCTTTAAGTATCTTCTGCATCTCCTTGCGTGTCTTTGCGGTAATTATCCTGGGCCCCCTGGTTAAATCTCCATAACAGGCAGTATTGGAAACTCCCCTGCGCATACCGGATATCCCGCGCTCTTGGATCAGGTCAGTGATTAATTTCAACTCATGCAATACTTCAAAATAGGCTATCTCCGGCTGATACCCGGCGTCGATCAGGGTATCAAAACCCGCCTTAATCAACTCACTCACCCCTCCACAAAGAACTGCCTGTTCGCCGAAAAGGTCAGTCTCCGTCTCTTCTTCAAATGTCGTCTCAATCACTCCGGCAGTCGTCGCCTTGATTGCCTTTGCGTAAGCTAACGCCAGCTGTTTCGCCTCTCCGCTTGCGTCCTGATAAATAGCAATAAGGGAGGGGACGCCCTTGCCTTCTTCATACATCTTTCTTACCAGCGCGCCTGGACCCTTAGGGGCAACCATAAACACATCTACGTTCTTCGGAGGCTTTATCTGCTTAAAACGGATATTAAAACCGTGAGAAAAACAAAGGGCCTTACCTTTTTTCAGATTAGGCTTTATCGAATCACTGTAAACTTTTGCCTGCACATGGTCCTGGGTTAAAATCTGGATTATATCCGCTCCCTTGGCTGCGTCTGCGGCAGGCACAGGCGTAAAACCGTCTTTCTTTGCCTGTTCAAAATTAGGCGTTCCCTCTACTTCAGAGACAATAACCCTCACCCCCGAGTCGCGCAGGCATAAAGACTGTCCCCGGCCCTGAATACCGTATCCGATGATAGAAACCGTCTTATCCTTCAATAAGCCCAGATCCGCGTCGTTATCGTAATAGATTTTTGCCATCCCTTGTTCCTCCTTTTATTAAAGGCAGCAACACCCTTGACAGGTGGGCGCCGCCAGATTTAAATGATTGCCAGTTTACCGGTCCTGACCAACTCTTTGATTCCGAACTTATCCAGCTCTTCAAGGAGCAGTTTAATCTGCTGGTTATCCCCTACCCCCTCGATAATTGCAATATTATCCTTATGGTATATTATCTTTCCTACGTACTTAAGGAATATCTCTTCGAGTTTTTCTTTATCCTTGGCGCAATAATTAATCTTCGCCAGGACCAGTTCGCGGTCCACGTGCTCCTTCTTGGTAAGATCCGTAACGGTAATTACATCGATGAGCTTATTGAGCTGTTTTTTAATCTGCTCTAATATCTTTTCGTCTTGGGCTTCGACCACTATAGTCATATAGGAAATCGTGGGGTCCAGCGTCTCGGAAACGGCTAAAGAAGCAATATTATAACCCCGTGCGCTGAATAAACCTGCTATGCGCGCTAATACCCCGAATTTATTTTCTACTAAAACCGATATCGTATGTCTCATCTAAATAGTTAAGCTAATCCGTCAATCATATTGTTAATTGCCTGGCCGGCAGGCACCATAGGCCAAACATTCTCCTCCGGCTCTATGATAAACTCCACAAAAACAGTATTATCCGTTTTTATCGCCTTCTCGATCGCTTTTCTTACCTCTTCTTTTCTGGTTACGCGTATCCCCACCGCCCCGTAACTCTCCGCTAATTTTACGAAATCCGGGCTGGTAATCGGAGTATAGGAATAACGCCTCTTGTAAAATAGCTCCTGCCACTGCCTCACCATACCCAAATATCCGTTATTAAAAATCAGTACTTTGACATTAATCTTATTTGCAACGCAGGTAGCTAACTCCTGTATATTCATCTGAATAGAACCGTCTCCGGCAATATTAAAAACATCTTTTTCGGGTACCCCAAGCTTTGCGCCCATTGCCGCGGGAAAACCAAAACCCATCGTTCCAAGGCCACCGCTTGAAATCCAGGTGCGCGGGTATAAATGATTATACCACTGGCATGCCCACATCTGGCTCTGGCCCACCTCGGTGCAAATCACCGCGTCCCCCTTAGTTAATTCCCAAAGCTGTTCTAATATATACTGCGGTTTAAGTAATTTCCCGCCGCTCTTATATTTCAAGGGATGCTTTTTCTTCCACTCCTCTACTGTCTTAAGCCATAAAGAAGTATCCGGCACATTCCCTATCTCTTCTAGGAGTTCCCCGATTATATTCCTCGCGTCCCCTACTATAGGTATCTCGACCTTCACGTTCTTGCTGATCGAAGAAGGGTCAATATCTATATGTATTACCTTAGCGTTAGGGGCAAAATGGTCCAGCCTGCCCGTAACCCGGTCGTCAAAACGCGCTCCCACCGCAATGATTAAATCCGCTTCCATAGTCGCGTGATTGGCATAAGCAGTGCCGTGCATGCCCAGCATACCTAAAGACAGTTTATGCGTGCTCGGAAAACCACCTAATCCCATAAAGGTAGTAGTCACCGGCGCCTGTATCTTTTCCGCCAAATCCTTCAGGACAGAATGTGCCCCTGAAGTAATTACCCCTCCTCCGGCATAAATAATCGGTTTACTGGCCTGCGCTATCAGCTTAGCCGCTTTCTTTATCTGGCCGGGGTGGCCAAATAACGTAGGCTGATAACTGCGCATCTTTATCTCCTGCGGCCAGGTAAAATCTGCCTCTGCCCTTTGCACGTCTACCGGTATATCAATGAGCACCGGTCCTGGCCTGCCAGTAGAAGCGATATAAAATGCCTCGGCAATAGTATGGGATAAGTCTTTTACATCTTTTACCAGGAAATTATGCTTGGTAATCGGCCGGGTAATCCCTGTTACATCCGCTTCCTGAAAAGCGTCATTGCCGATTAAGTGCGTACCTACCTGGCCGGTGATGGCCACCATGGGGATAGAGTCCATATACGCATTTGCTATGCCCGTAACTAGATTTGTCGCCCCTGGCCCGGAAGTAGTAAGACACACCCCGGTCTTACCTGTTGCGCGCGCATATCCGTCAGCGGCATGCGCCGCACCCTGCTCATGGCGCGTTAAGATAAACCTTACGTCAAAATCATATAGCGCGTCAAAAATAGGCAAAACCTGTCCTCCGGGGTAACCGAAAATTACCTCCACGCCTGCTTTTTTTAATGCCTCTAATAAAATCTGCGCACCTTTCATATCTTTATTTTAAAACCGCTCCTTTATCCGCGGACGTAACAAGCCTTAAATAGCGGGATAAATATCCCGTCTTTATCTTTGGTTCGACCGCTTTCCAGTGTTTAAATCTCTTTAAAATCTCCTCCTTACTTAACCGCGCGTGCATCTTGCGCCCGGGGATATCTATATCGATTATATCCCCTTCTCTTAATATGGCAATCGGCCCTCCTGCAGAAGCCTCCGGAGAAATATGCCCGATGCAAGGCCCCTTTGTCCCTCCGGAGAACCTTCCGTCGGTAATCAGCGCCACCGAATCGGCTAATCCCAGTCCGACTATCGAGGCCGTAGGGGCGAGCATCTCGCGCATGCCCGGCCCTCCAGCAGGACCTTCGTAGCGGATAACCACGCAATCGCCCGGCTTAATTTTATTATTCATTATCGCCTTCATTGCCTCTTCCTCGCGGTTAAACACGCGCGCCCTGCCCGTAAATTTCATCATCTTCTCATTTACGCCGGACTGTTTGACTACTGCACCGTTCGGAGCGATATTCCCGTAAAGAACGGCGATACCGCCCTGCTTATGGTATGCCTTATTAAAAGGCCTGATTACCTCTTCGTCATAGATTACCGCTTTATCGGCAATATCAAAGGTTTTCTCTCCGCTTACGTTCAAAGTATTATTGAGCTTAGCCCTTAACCTCTTTAACACCGCGGGGACCCCTCCGGAGTATTCGATATCTTCCATGAAATGCGTTCCGGCAGGTTCGATATTGGTAATATGCGGTACACTCTTGCTGATATTATCGAAGGTCTTTAAATCCAGGCTGACACCTGCCTCGTGGGCGATAGCCATTAGATGAAGAACCGTATTGCTTGAGCCCCCTAAGCCCATATCCACCACAATAGCGTTCTTTATGGAGTCCTCCGTAATAATATCGCGCGGCTTAATGCCTTTTCTTACTAATTCCGCAATACGCTCTCCGCTGGCCTGGGCTATTCTGCGTTTTTTGGCTGAACCGGCTAATGCAGTGCCGCAGCCGGGCAGAGACATTCCCATTGTTTCGGTAAGGCAGGCCATGGTATTCGCGGTGTAAAGCCCCTGGCATGAGCCCTGACCCGGGCAGGATTCCATCTCAAGGCAGGAGAGTTCATCTCTTGAGATATCTCCCTTTTTAGCCCTCGCCATACCTTCATAGGTATCGTGGACAAAAGCTAATTTCCTTTTATTGAACCTTCCGGATATCATAGGCCCGGCAGTAACGATAATTGCCGGTATATTAAGACGCGCAACCCCCATAAGCATGCCCGGAGTGATTTTATCGCAATTAGTCAAACATACAATTCCGTCTAACTGGTGCGCGTTGCACACTGTCTCTATCGTATCGGCGACCAGTTCGCGAAGCGCCATGGGATAGCACATCCCCAAATGGCCCATTGCGATCCCGTCGCATATGCCGGGGATACCGAAGAAAAAAGGCACCCCTCCCCCGTAACAAACCCCACGCTCAATAAACCTCTCTAAGTCACGCATCCCCACATGCCCGGGGATAAGGTCAGTAAAAGAGGTGGCCACTCCGATAAAAGGCCTATGCAGGTCTTTTCTGGACAAACCCGTCCCGTGTAAGAGTGCCCTGTGCGGGACCCTCTCCAAACCTTTTTTTATTCTATCCGAGCGCATAAATTACCCCTCCTTAATCTGCCCCTTCTCCGTCGTGAACAATCTCTTTTTCGGATCGCTTGCGTACAATAACGCGCTTTAAAACAACATATTTATCGATAATGCTCCTGTTATTCACGGCATCAAGCTGCTTAAAAAGAAAATCGAATTTCTGCTCTATCTCCCCTGCTATTCTGTCGCGCAGCTCCTGCGACAGGCCCATAATATCCTTCTTAAAAGGACCGAGGGCCTTTTTACGCGTCTTGTAAAAGAACTGCTCGTCAGTCTCGCCTTCTTTCTTCTCGGAAGCGGCATTTACCTTTAGCCATTCGTAAATCTTAGCCTTAAGTTCCGCCGGAAAATACCTGCTGTCAAACATCATATTCTGGAAACCCGTAGCCAAATGCACTTCCAGGGTGTCATTCTCCGGGAATTTGTGGAACATGTCCTCCGGCAAAGTAGAAGCGCCGTGCTGGACAGCTCCGCCTATGCCGAATTCTTTTTTTGCAATGCCCGATATCGTCTTTAAAGTATTAAAGTCAAGCTTTACTTCGGCAATCGAACCGTCTGCCTTTACAACTCCGCCATGAGAAGTTCCGGTCTGAATAGAAATCTTACTGATTCCCACTAAACCTTTACGTAATCTCTCCCTGTAACCTTCCATAAAAGCGCGCAGGTCTTCGGGAGTAGAATTCGTATGTCCGACCTCCCCTATTTCTCCACCCACCGATACGGTAACCCCTTTAGGCTCTACCCTACGGATGAACTGGGTAAGCTTTGCGCAGGATTCATAATTATCCTTCTGCTGCTTCTTTATTTCCTGCTTTGACAAATCCACCAAAGTAGACGAATCAATATCAATATTATAAAAACCGTTTGCAATAGCGTCGGCGATTAAATCCTGAAGCGCCGAGAGCTCCTTATCCGCATTCTCCTTAAATTTCTTCAGATTAACCTGAGTGTGGTCTGCCTGGATAAAAACAGGACCCTGCCAACCTTCCCTAATGGCCGCAGCTAATATCACCCCGGTAAACTCGGCCGGAGGCTGCGCGGTATAGCCCATCTCCGATTTTGCTATCTCGAAGATAAACGCGCCACTGTTATTCTTTATCGCCGTCCGAAAAATAGCCCGCGCTAGGTCATAGGACATGCTTCTTAAATTTATGGCAGGCACGGTAAAACCAAGAACCTCGCCCCGGCCAAAGGCCATGTACAAACCGTGTATGCTTGAAGGATAAATACCCTTTTTATAAGCTAAACCCAGGATCTTCTTTGATAATTCTTTTTTTGCTGCCGCATCATCGGTAAAAACAAGATCCATGGCCATTTTGTCAATGCTTAACGCTTTCCTTCCCATCTTATTTAGCTGCTCCTTTCAGATTGGACCTTTTAAGTAAGGGTCTTGATTAAATTATACCAATACTCTGCTTTCAATTCCTTCTTTTTAATCGCATCTTCGAATTTAACTTCATTTATCCTGCCGCAACATAAACCTACGGCTAAATCTCTCCTGCCGAGCAAAAGGGCATCCACTGCCGCGTCTCCAAGCCTCAAGGCTAAGTCCCTGCTAAAGGCGGTAGGCCTGCCTCCGCGCTGGATGTGGCCTAAGACAACCGCCCTGGTTTCCAGGGAAGTCATCTCTGTTATCTTATCCGCAATATCAACCGCGCTGCCTGCGCCTTCTGCCACGACTATTATCCAACTTACTTTTCCGTGGATATTGCCTTCTACGATATCGTGGCACATCCTCTCAAAGTCAGGCTTTAACTCCGGGATAATAACGTCTTCGCATCCTCCGGCCAAGGCTACGGAAAGCGCTATAAAACCGCAATCCCTGCCCATTACCTCGATAACAAATATCCTCTCCATGCTCGTTGCAGTATCGCGGATGTTATCGATTGCCGCCAGAGCAGTATTAATAGCCGTATCAGAACCAATCGTATAATCTATCCCGTTTATATCGTTGTCGATAGAGGCCGGTATGCCCACGCAGGGTATGCCGTAAGAAGCTCCGAAATGATGCGCAGCGGTAAAACTTCCGTTGCCGCCGATTACCACAAGCCCCTCGATAGCGTGCTTTTTTATGGTATTAAACGCGCGGTCCTGATATTCCTTAGTCGAAAATCCCGGGCAACGCCCTGTCTTAAGGATTGTCCCTCCCTGGCTGATTATACCCGAGACCGAACGATGGTCCAAATCCCTTAATTCTTCATTAACCAGCCCCCACCACCCGCGCATTATACCGGTAACCTTTAAACCCTTAGCAATACCGTAACGCACTACCGAACGTATTGCCGGATTCATCCCCGGGGCATCCCCTCCCGTAGTTAAAACAGCTATTCTCTTCATAAACCTTCGATCTCCATATCGCGCGGGTGCTCTATAACATAATTATAAAATATCTCCTTCTTTTCTTTAGGTTTTAAGGCGAACTCCCAGACCCAGATGCCTTTCTTATCCTTATAATCCCTTAAAGAAGGATCGAGGCTTATCTTTTCCACCTTGACCTTTATCCGGTCGTCGGCGGAGACAGGTATTGCCTCGAATATCTTTGCGGTTATCCCCTTTGACTTATAATTTTCGATAGTCACCTTATATCTGTACAATGTCTTCTTTGTAGAAGACGGAATTCCGGCAATGAGCGTCTCGTCCACCTTCTGCTCAAGCAGTTCCCTTTTTACCTTTACATTCTCATCTACTCCCAAGTAAAGGTCAAATTCCTCGCTTGGCGCGATATTTTTAATCTGCGAGGCGCCCACAAAATCTCCATCCAGAAAAACATTAACCCTGCCTCCTAAAAGTTGAAGGTCATTTGCGTTAACCACCTTGCTCCCCAGATAGGCAAAAGTGGAAATCCTCGGATATGCCGAGTAAACAAAAGACGAGGATAAAGTCTGCGCACAGACAGGCAGTTTATATTCTTCTCCGGAAGACCCTACCGAGGCTAAACGCGCAATCTTATAGACGAGCGAAACTCCCTTCTCCTCCTTTTGGGCATAACTATATTCTGCCTTTTCCTGATACACAACATCCCCCTTATAGCCATCCTCTGCCTCTCCCAAGGTTGCGCGCATGGAAAGAGCTTGAGGAACCGCCGTTTTCAGCATAGCTTTACTAAGCAACTGCCGCTTGGGCTGATAAGGCCTTAAAAACCACGACTCAATATCAGGCAGCGCCCCGAAAACATTAACCCTGGCAGTAGAGAGCGTCATCTGGACATCCTGCCACGGCTCACCGGTATTCTGCTTAACCACCGCAAAAGAAACAAGCTCCGTCTCCTGCTTATCAAAGTTTACCCTGGCATCATAGACAGGGTACCAATAGGCGCCGCTTACCTTATAAGACACCTCGATATTCAAATTTCCCGCGCGCTCAACGTCAAGATCCACAATTATAGAACGCCTCATCTTCTGGTTTGGCCCGGCAACCTCCGAGAGCTGCCTGCGCAGAAGGTCAATCTGCTTTCTTACTTCGCGTATGCTTAACTCCGAATCAACCACCTGGGCGTAATTATCCTTGAGTTTTGAGTCAAGGAACGAAAGCATATCGCTCAACTCCCTGACCGCGGGCATCTTCGTAGCTAAATCCTTCGGCAACTGCTCTCTGGAAAAAAGCCTTATGGAATCAAGAAACGATTTCTCGTCGGCAAGCCTCTTCTTTGCATCATCCAAACGGCGAATCTGGTCTTCAAGCTTTATTATTTCATCCTGAATTTCCTTTACCTTATCGACCGGCTGGTCTTTCAGAAATTCTTTTTTTACAGATGCACCTAGGATTTTTACGCCCGCGCTGCCTTCACCTGACACGCGCAGGGAATTCTCATCTATCTCCGGGATAATCCCGGGGAAAATAACCTTGTTTTCCCCTGAGGAAAGCTTTACCTGGGCTGCTCTTTTAATTAAGGCATCTCCCGAATAAACAGTTACCGCGGTAATCTTCGAATCCGCCTGTATCTCCTGCGCGCAGGCAAATATAGGTAACGCTAAAAAACAAAAACTGGCAAAACAGGAAAAACATTCTTTCTTGAACATAAGTCCTCCTAGTTTATCCGGTTATGTCCCCATCTCCCAGCTTGCGAGGTACTTTCTCTGTTCGGCGGTCAATAAATCTATTTTAACGCCTAATGACTTCAATTTCAAGCGGGCAATATTCTTATCGATATCTTCGGGCACGCTGTAAACCTGGTTCTTCAGCCTTTTAAAATTCCTGGCCATGTATTCTGCCGAAAGGGCCTGATTGGCAAAAGACATATCCATAACCGAAGCAGGATGCCCTTCTGCTGCGGCTAAATTTATAAGCCTGCCTTCGCCTAAAAGATATATCCTGCGGTTATCCTTCAGGGTATACTCCTGCACAAAATCGCGGATTACCCTTTTCTTTATGGATAAACTATTTAACCCCGCAATATCGAGCTCAACATTAAAATGCCCGGAATTCGAGACTATTGCGCCGTCTTTCATGGCCTTAAAATGCTCCCTGCGTATCACATTTATATCGCCGGTAACCGT
>JACCDG011325093.1_pt1 | contig 22701 bp, 22 predicted proteins | sample 7442471 | NCBI WGS metagenome assembly JACCDG01 (sample SAMN15323444, study PRJNA562643) | freshwater metagenome | isolation source: river surface water | place: USA:Blue River Watershed | collected 2017-08-17 | reverse complement strand
GGATCTCAAGCGCTGGTCTGATGGCGTTGCTGGTTTCACGGCATCGGCACGTATCACAACCGAGCAGGCCGCACACGCTGAAGAGGTAGCGCGCGAAGCCGAAGAGTATTTAATGGGTCTTTTTGCAGAGTTACGCGAACGCCCAAATGATGGCTTATTGAGCAAAATTCTCAACGCACCAAAGGATGAAAGCGGTGATGGATTAACCGATAAAGAAATTGTTGGTCTTACCATTCAATTATTCTTTGCTGGCTTTGAAACAACTGAAGGTCTCATTGGAAACATGGTGTTAGCCATGATTGAAAATCCTGAGCAACAAGCGCTTTTGCGCGCAAATTATGATCTTATTCCTGCGGCAGTCGAAGAGACGTTGCGATATGACTCGTCAATTCAGAAGCAGAGTCGAGTAGCTTCCGTAGATCTAGAAATTCTCGGTCAGGCGGTAAAAAAGGGCGACTACGTACACTTTATGATTGGTGCAGCTAATCGAGATCCTAGAAAGTTTAAAAAGCCAGATACTTTTGATATCGCTCGCGATGATGCCGCAAATGTCAGTTTTGGCCACGGTATCCACTTCTGCATCGGAGCACCACTAGCCCGTCTTGAAGCGAAAATAGCTCTTCGCCAATTAATGGAGCGATTACCTTCATTTGTTCTTCACGAACCCATGCCGACATTCCCAGAATTGCTGGCCGTTAGAAAGCCGCTTCAACTATGGTTATCGAATAGTTAAGAAACATACTGGAGAAACTGGGATCTGAGAATTGTTTTCATCGCTGCAGTATCGCAACTATCGGAGAGTCTTTCTTTACAGTTCTCTAAATTCTGCAGGTGGCTGGGCGGGGCTACTTGCGACAGAGTGGCTCGTTCTTGATCTCACTGGAAGCGCAGCCGCGCTCGGCGGCATGTTGGGTATTCAAGTTGCACCAATTATTTTGATTTCACTAGTTGGCGGTAGCTTTGCCGATAAGTTCAGTGAGAAAAATATTTTGCTGGCAACTTCAACCTTACTCATCGTTCTATATGCCTCGGTCTTTCTCACCTACAAAAGTGGAACGCTCACCTTTGGAGTACTTGCGCTCTACTCATTTGCTCTCAGCACGGTGGGAGCAATTCAAGGGCCAGTATTCACAGCTCTCTCCATAAAAGTAGTGCCTGAAGAGCGAGTAGCCAATGCGATCAGCCTTAACTCTGGGACCTTTAATATCGGACGATTATTTGGACCACTTGCCGCCGGTCTTATCATTGCTGCGACAGATACTGGAACGCCATTTATTTATATCTCTGCTCTTTATTTCGTCGTGATATTAGTTCTTCTTCAGGTTCGCATGAAAGAGCTCCATCAAAATGCAAGTGCAAAAGCTTCCGGAAATTTACGTGAGGGTTTTGCGTATCTTGCTCTCAATCGAGCGCTCTATCTGCCAATGTTCATTGCCGGCATATTCACCGGACTGGGGATGAATTTTTCGTTGATCTCTGCGTTAATGGTTCGACAGGTCTACCAAGAGGACTCACGCCACCTTGGTTTTGTAGGTGTGCTCTTAGCAATTGGCGGTTTACTGGGAGCCGGTTATGTTGCCCGACTATCTGTATCCGGCCATAAACCGCGCTTTTCAACGATGATGTTAAGTGGCTTATCACTTGGGGTGTTTTGGATTTTGGCATCAGCGATGCCCAATTTCTGGAGCTATGCAGCAATTGTTGTTTTCGTAAACTTTTTTCACTTAGTAATCATGGCAACCGCTAATGGAATAGTGGCGGCAAATGCGCCAATAGATTTACAAGGACGTGTTTACGGAATTTATCTCTTTATTTTTCACCTCTGTTTAGCCATTGGTGCACCGCTCATCGGGTTTCTTGCTAAAGAAATTGGCATTAGAACGACAGTAGGGATAGGAGGAAGTGTGGTACTTCTCCTATCCCTACTCGCGTTAAGTAAAGGAAAGAAATTAAAACTTTAGAACTTATATAACTTAGTTGCGTTCTTGTTGAGAATCTTCTTCTGCTCAGAGGTAGAGAGTTTCTCAATGTAATCGCGGTAGTAGCCCATGATGAGGTCATAGGAACTAAAGAGGCGATCTACTGGCCAGTTCGAACCGATGACACATCGCTCTGCCCCAAAGGCGTTTAAGCAGGTATCAACCCATGGCTTCAACGATTTCTTGGTGAAGTGTGGGTCGGTCATCGCAACACCCGATATCTTCATCGTGACGTTATCGGCTTTTGCTAGATCCTTAACAGCCTTCTTCCAGTTTTCGAAGTACGCATCAGTGCGCTTACGTGGGAAGCCAATGTGCTCAAGGACAATTGGCAAATCTGGATGGCGGTCGGCGAGCTTGCGCGCCTCATGCATATTCATCCATTCGCAATCCAAATCAAAGACTATTTGCTTCTTAGCCATCCACTTGAGCGATGCTTCATACGTTGGATTGATTTCTTTAGCAGCCAACATTGGTTCGGCTTTGAAATCGCGAATACCAACAAATAATTTCGACTTTGCGTGTTGTTCTAGTTGGGAAATTGCATTTGCGGCTCCAAGATCGCAATCAGCAACAATTCGAATTGGTATTGGAGACTTCTTATTCATTTCGGTGAGCCAGACAGTCTCTGTGACAGGATTTGGCGATCCGATAGCTGCTTGAACGTGGACAACGCCTTCTACGCCACCAAATCGAGATTCAGCATGAAAATTCTCGACAACATACTGTTGCGCCTTGATGGGGTTGATATTTCCCAAGATCGGGTGGATGAAATCTGGCTCGAGCCAGACCCACTTAAGTTCGGGATGGCTGAAATCATAGAAGTGCGCATGCGTATCTATGATCGGAATTTGCTTCGACATCTCGCATAACCTTTCTCTCATGTTCCAGAAAATGGACTCACAGCAGGTGAGTACTTGCCTCACCTCCGCAACGCCCCTAAGTTACTGCCAAATACACCCAAGGAGAAGACCCTATGAAAATTGTGAAGGTTGAACCGATTCCCGTCGCCTATCCAGAGCCCAATGACTTTAATGCAGAGCGATATCTCTGCTTAGTCAAAATCACCACTGATGATGGCCATGTTGGGTGGGGCGAATCAATCACACAATTTAAAGAAGCAAATGCTCCAGTAGCTGCGCTTATCGCAGGGCTTGCTGAGGATTACCTGATTGGAAAAGATCCAATCAATAACATTGCGATTTGGCGTTCACTCAAAGAGCGCGCTTGGTGGTACGGCTATCGAGGCGGCATTGCTTCCTATGCAATCTCGGCGATTGATATTGCGCTCTGGGATCTCAAGGGCAAGGCGCTCAACACCAGCGTTTTGGAACTTCTCGGCGGACCAGTGCACGACCGTCTTCCAGCAATTGCATCTGGCCATGCGCATGATTCCGATATTAAGAAGATGGCCGAAGAGGCAAAAACTTGGATGGATCAAGGTTTACAAGGAATGAAGGTTGGTTTCGGTAAGCGTGGCCATGCCCACCTTGGTTATGAACATAATCGCGATGTCGAGTATGTAAAGACGATGCGTGAAACTCTTGGCGAAGACAAGATGATCATGATTGATCTTGGATATGCCATTAAATGGGATGTTGCAACAGCAGTTAAGCGCGTTCAGGCATTTGATGATTACAACATTGATTGGATTGAAGAGCCGCTTGGCGCATGGGATCCACAAGGCTATGCAGATCTGCGCGCAAAGACGAAGACGCTCATCGCTTATGGTGAGCGCGAGTGGCAGGTAGCGGGCTTTGAAGAGATTCTCAAGACTGGCACTTGCGATGTCTTTGGTATCGATCCAGGTCGCGCTGAAGGTATTACCGGATTTAAGAAGGCAGCAGAGCGAGTTGAGGCTTACAAGAGAACTGCTAATGCGCACGCTTGGTCATCAGCGATTATCTCTGCAGCCAGCCTTGCGGTTTCATTCAGCAGCGCGGCATTCCGCCTCTTTGAGTTCAAACCGTTACGCAATCCGATGCAAAATGATCTGATCACAGAGCCATTTACTCACTCAGAGGGATGGGTCTATCCACCACTTGGTAAGCCAGGTCTTGGTATTGAAATTATCGATGAAGTGATTGATAAGTATCGTCAGAAGTTTTAATTAATTCTGATCTTTATGTGGAGCGGCCTTCCGAATGGGGGGCCGTTTTCCATTGAAGCGGAGTGGGAGTCCTGGAATCTTCTTTACCTTGCTCTCTGAATCTGGATACGGCAAAAGTAAGTCAATTGCGGAGCCCTGTTTATCGTGATGGAGCTCTTCGGGAAGTGCAACGCGGTCGGCTGGTACACCGTTACGGCCAAGAAGTTCTGCCCAATGTTGCGCGCTATTTTGTGTTAAAGATTTCTCAATCTCAACCTTGAGTTCTTTGGCATTTTTCACTCGATCAACATTTGCTGCAAAGCGCAAATCAGTAATTAAATCTTCACGTTCAATCAACGTGCAAAGTTTTGCAAAAATATTATTGCTCCCTACGCCAATACAGAGCGTGCCATCTTTAGTAGTGAAGATTCCATACGGAGAGAATGCTGGATGGCCACTGCCCGAACGAACCGATGGCGCGCCGGTGAGTTGCTCTGCTGAGAGGTGATAACTCACCCATGTTGCGCCTGTCTCGTAGAGAGAAGTTTCGACCAATTTTCCTTTGCCAGTGTTATTGCGCTCGACAAGTGCGGCCAAGATTCCGATAGCAAGCCACATGCCGCCACCAACATCGAGTACCGAAACTCCGGCGCGGACCGGAGCTCCATCTGGCTCACCAGTGACATGCATAATTCCCGTTCGCGCTTGAACCGTTGCATCGTAACCAGGCGCTGATGCATCAGGACCGGTTGTGCCATACGACGAAAGATTTCCAAAAATTAAACGTGGATGTCTCTCCATGAGATGCTCGGGATCAATGCCAAGTGCGTGCAATCGATCCGGAAGAAAATTTGTGAGAAATACATCGGCAGTGGCGAGCAGCTCGGCAAGGCGCGCTTTTCCTTGATCAGATTTTAAGTCGATACTTTCAACGCTTTTATTCCGATTGACGATATGAAAGTACGCGGAGCGATCGCCATCGACCGGCGACATAGAACGTGCGGGGTCTCCGACCGGGGTTTCGATTTTGAGGACATCGGCGCCAAGGTCGGCAAGGACTGCGCCACCAAATGGGCCTGCGATATTTGAGGTCGCATCGAGGATACGTATCCCAGCAAGGGGTAAGTGCGGGCTGGAGTGCGCTGGTGATGAATCCGACATGGGCGCTCCTTGACGGGGTTGCTCGACAGTCAATACCCTAGCAAACGATTCCAGCCACCACTCTGGTGAGTTTCACCATGTGAGTCGGCGAGCCGGAGCCAAATCATCTGAGTCGAAGGGTGTGTATATGGCGGCGATGCAATTCCGGCAAGCAATCGTCAATGCGTTAGCAGACGAGATGCGTAGCGATCCAACGGTGATGCTCTTTGGTGAGGATGTTGCAGAAGCGGAAGGTCCCTTTAAGACCTCAGAGGGCCTCCTTGCTGAATTTGGGCCAGTCCGCGTGCGCGATACACCAATCTCTGAAATGGGATTTACCGGTGCAGCAGTTGGCGCAGCAATTCTTGGCGCAAAGCCAGTTGTTGAAATTATGTTTATTGAATTTTTGGGAGTAGCGCTCGATCAGGTTGTCACTGAAGCAGCGAAGATGCGTTACCTCTCCAATGGAAAACTCTCCGTACCAATGGTGGTTCGCGCATCGTGCGGTTCGGGACTTGGTTTCGGAAGCCAACACTCACAGACGCTGGAGAATTGGTTCACCGCAACTCCCGGTTTGAAATTAATCATGCTCAGCGATGCTCAATCTGCATACAGCCTTACTCGCGCAGCAATTCAAGATCCCGATCCAGTTGTCATTCTCGAGCCACGAATTCTTTATGCAAAGCGTGGTGAGGTCGATAAGGATCTCAAGTTAAAGATTGGTCAGGCGCGCGTAATTCGCCCTGGCAGCGATATCACTATCGTCTCTTCCGGACAGATGGTTGATGTATGTAAGGCGGCAATAGAAGAGTCAGGCATTAACGCTGAGCTAATCGACCTAGCAACAATCGTGCCGTGGGATCGAAAGACCGTTCTTGATTCAGTGAAGAAGACTGGTCGCTTGGTCGTTGTTGAAGAGGCGCCATTAAGCGGTGGTTGGGGCAGCGAAATTGTTGCGACAGCAACCTCTTCGCTCTTTAGCGAACTGAAAGCTGCGCCATTCCGTATCACCGCTCCTGATATTCCAGTGCCATATAGCGGTCCGCTAGAGACGCGCTACATTCCAACAAAAGAAGATGTTGCACGACAACTTAAAGAAGTAATCGCAACCGGCAAGACTCCGAAAACCTGGTGGGAAATGGAGGGGTTGAAATAATGAGTATTCAACTCGAACGACGTAAGGCAGTTCAGACCGATGAGGTTGCTGGTTACGAGCGCATGCTCGAAATCAGAGAGTTCGAAAATCAAATCAATGGTCTCTTTGCCGCTGGTTTGATTCGCGGCACCACACACCTTTGCCTTGGCCAAGAAGCGCTCGATATCGCGCTCGCTGCAGAACTTCGACCAACAGATACTGTGATGGCGACCTATCGTGGCCATGGCGTTGCGTTAGCTCTCGGATTAACACCCGAATCTGTGCTCGGTGAAATTATGGGTAAAACCATTGGTTGCTGTGGCGGCGTTGGTGGCTCAATGCACCTTGCCGATATGAGCCTTGGTCTCCTACCAACTTCAGCAATCGTTGGTGGCGGAATTCCCATCGCTGCAGGTGCGGCGCTTGCCTATCAATTATTGGGTCAAGATAACGTTGGCGTTGCAGTCTTTGGTGATGGTGCGACAAATATCGGCGCCTTCCATGAAGGTCTTAACCTCGCTGCTATCTGGAAGCTACCGGCAATTTTTATCTGCGATAACAATGTTTATGGCGAGTACAGTCGTATCGATAAGACCACTCCGCTTGAAGATCTCCATATGCGCGCAGAGAGTTACAAAATGCCGCACTATGCAGTCGATGGCATGGATGTCCATGCAACGCGTAAGGGAATCAAAGAGGCTGTCGATCGCGCGCGTAGCGGCGGCGGACCAACGTTGATTGAGGCAAAGACTTATCGCTTTGCTGGCCACTCTCGCGCCGATAAGGCGCTCTATCGCCCAGAGGGTGAGTTGGAAAAGTGGGAGAAGCGCGATCCAATTAAGTTAACCGAAGAAGATTTGGTCAAGCGTGGTCTTCTAGATTCAGCAAAGATCGAAAAGATGCGTGCTGATATGACCAAGACTATTGAAGGCGTTGTGGCAACTTGCCAAGCAGCGCCAGATCCGACCGTTGCATCAATGTTCGAGAATGTATTCACGAGTTAGGACCAGGAGTACATCGCTATGAAAATGACTATCAAAATGCCACGCGTTGGCGATACCGTCGATTCGGTTTACTTAGTCACTTGGCATAAGCAGCCAGGTGATGCGGTCGCTGTAGGTGAATCGCTCATGGAAGTCGAGACAGATAAGGCAAATGTCGAAGTGCCTTCACCTGTTGCCGGCACCATCGTCGAACTTCTTTTCAAAGATGGCGACGAGATTAAAACTGGCGACCCAATCGCAACCTGCGAGAGTTAATCTCCAGCAATGGCGACAATCGCAATTTATGGCGCCGGACAACTCGGCACAACTGTTGCACAATTACTTGGCGATGTACCTCACCATAAAGTCCTAGGAGTTTTTGGAAGAGACGATCGCGAGCGCGCGCTCACCTCTGGTGCAGATTTAGTCATCATCGCAACCACGACAAAATTCAAAGATGTTGCAGCTGACATTGAGCTTGCTGTTTCCAGCGGTTCACATGTTCTCGTGTCATCCGAAGAGTGTGCTTATCCATGGGCCGTTGATAAAGCGCTCGCCGATTCATTAGATGCGCTCGCAAAGTCAAAGGGTGTCAGCATCGCTGGTACCGGAGTAAATCCCGGGCTTATTTTTGATTCGTTGGTGCTCACTCTCCTTGGCGCAGCGCCACGCGGTTGCACCGTTGCAGTACGTCGTACCGTCAATATTTCAGGATTTGGCGCAACAGTTCTTCGCCGATTGGGTATGGGTTTTACGCCAGAAGTTTTTGCCGAGCGAGTAAAGCGCGAAGAGATTCTTGGCCATGCTGGCTTCCCGCAATCGATGACAGTGGTAGCTGATGCCATGGGGATCACTATTGATTCGATTGATAAAGAGTTGCTGCCGCTAATCACTGACAAAGAGATCGACCTACCTAATCGATTTGTCATTGCCGCGGGCGAGAGCGCAGGAGTTAATCAAACCTATACCGCGAAGGTAAATGGCAAAGCCTGGTTTGTATCGCACTTCTATGGCCACGTGGATCTTGCGGGAATTAATAAGAGCGCACAAGATGAAATAGAACTCTCACTTGATGGCAAGGTTTTCCAAACGATCACTTTAAAGCCTGGAATTAATTCGCAAATAGGTTCGAAGAATATGGTGGCAAATTCCATTCAGCGTATTTTGGCGGCGCCTCATGGTTGGGTCACTGTTGCGCATATGGAACCTGCCTTCCCAGAAGTTTCTAGATAATGAGCTCACTACCGCTCGGCGCTGGCCTTGCTGGCAAAGTAGCGATTGTTACCGGCGCCTCCAGTGGAATTGGACGCGCAACCGCGCTCCTCTTTGCTCGCGAAGGAATGAAAGTTTGCGCTACCGCTCGCGATGAGGCTGGCCTGCAAGAGCTCGAACGGGAGATGCCTGCCGGAGATCACATCTATCGCGTTTTAGATTTGCAGGATGTTAAAGGATGCGAAGCCTTAGTAGCTGAAGTTGACGCTCGCTATAACGGAATTTTTGTTCTTGCGCATATTGGCGCATATTTACGTCGTAAAGATCTCTTTGATGTCACCGAAGAGGATTGGGATGTGCAATTAGATGTCAATCTTCGCTCGGCATTCTTCCTTAATCGTGCCGCAGGTAAAGCGATGATGGAGCGGAATATTCCTGGTCGAATTATTAATTTCTCCTCTTCATCATGGCTCGTTGGGCCGATGAAAGGCTCCGATTCATACGTTGCCTCGAAGGGTGGGGTCGTTTCGCTAGCGCGCGGGTTTGCCCGTCAATTTGGGCCACATGGCATTCGAGTCAATGTTGTAGCGCCCGGTCAAATTAATACACCAATGCAACATGTCGATAACGATCCAAAGATTGTTGCCGATGCTGCCGCTGCCTGCCCGCTACGTCGGATGGGTGAGCCCGATGAGTTGGCCCGCGTAACTCTTTTCTTAGCTTCAGATAACGCCTCTTTTGTTAATGGTGCGACCATTAACGTCAGTGGCGGCTTGTTAATGTATTAAGCGAGTATTAAGAGAGTATTAAAAGCGTTATCTCTTACCGGCGAGAATCTTCTGCGGGTTACTTTCAGTCAGAGTTTTAATTTGTTGATCAGTCACGCCAGCTGCTTGGAGTTTAGGTAGGAAGTGCGTGATTAAGTGGGCGTATCCATTACCGCCATGTATGGCAAGACGGGATCTTGCGGCGATATCGGTACTAATAACAATTTTATCGAGATACCCCTCACCAATTAAGGTAGCAATTGATTCCGCGCGAAGTTCATCAGTTTGCTTATCGAATTGACCAACGGCATCGTAAGCAATCCAAACGCCACGTTTGAGTAATTTACGAGAGTAGTTGAGATCACGATTGGTATCGCAGTGGCCAATGATGGTGATATCTAAATCAGCTCCTGCGCTCTCTAAAATATTTAATTGATCAATCCCAATTTCGGTAAATAGTGCGTGGGTACCAATCGGAGTTCCCGTTTCTTTCTGGGCATGAGCTGCTGCTTCGAGAACGCGCTTCTCCGTTGCTTTGATTTCGCGGTGATGGGTACCTAGTTCACCAATAAAACCAGCCTTTATTTTGGTGCCAGGTAGACCTTCAGTGATGTGGCTAACTAATCTCTTGGTGATATCTGCAGTCGACATCGTATGAAGCCACTCGGGGTAGTAGACATCCCAATAGAAACCCGTTCCCGCGATGATGTGGACCCCAGTTTTTTCCGAGATATAAACCAATTTCTCTGGATCGGGGTGAAGGCCATAGATCGTCTGATCCACCATCGTGGAACCACCGGCCGCTTTGAAGAGGGCGACCTCTTTAACCATGGTGTCGGGTTCAAGAAGAACCATCTCGGCGCTGCGGCGAACATCATAGGTATCAACAATTAAGTGCTCGTGCGGCAAGACCAATCCCAATTGATCTGCAGGGACGGGGCCGCGAACAGTATTTACCAAGTTATTTGCCGAGTTATTTGCCATAGCGCTACTCACTTTCTATTGAAGAGCTGGTTAAGGAGCGCTACCGATTCCTCGATGAGAATTCGACTCGCCTCTGGGGCAAAGGGTGCCGGGTGGCCATAGCCACGTTGCGCAACAGTTGGTTCATATCCGCCCCATTGATACTCCTCTGGAGTAGAGACATAACCAAGCACGCCTTGGCAGTACCCAGCAAAGAGCGTGGTGGTAAATGGCGAACGCTTTCGCACCTCTGCGCCAATTTCAGTGAAGAGCTCTCCAGGTGTTCCGACAATTGCACAATCGCCAAGTCGCGCTACCCAAATCTCTCCTTCAATCTCTTCTGGCAACGGTGCAAGCGCTGCCATCTTTAACATCTCTGTTAACCAGGAGATGTGATAGCGAATTGGATTTAGAACTTGTCGACCCTCACCAGCTTTTTCTTTTGCCGCATAATCAGCAGAGCGCTCTGCTAATTCGCGCTCCATATCTGCGACGGTAAGCGATGGATTAAGCGGTAATTGAAGGACTTTTCGCGCTGAAGCGAGCGGCTGAGACCCTTGTGGATTTTTCGCACGTTTTCGATAGAGTGAAATTGGCGTCACTGAACCATAAGCAATATGTTCAATCTCAATCTCTCGCGGATCGTTATCGACCACTGCATGAACTGCTTCAAGCGCTAATCGATGACCAAAAGCAACCTCTGGCCCAGGGGAGTCAAAGAATGCTTCGAGCGGCAAAATATTTCCCGCTGCACCTTGGAAGAAGATGCAGGTACCTCCGCGAAGAAGTTCAACTTGGTTTCGCAGCGGCCCAAGGAAGTCTGAACCGGCGAAAGCGACTTCACCACCGAGAACTACTGGGTGGCAACCAAAGCCAATGAGCGTTGCGATGGCGCTGCCATCGTGCGCATCGATACGAATAGTTGGCACCTCTTCATCAATGAAATTCTCTTTATTCCACCCAAGAATCGTGCCGCCTTTACCATCGCGCTCGCGACGATTAACAGCTAATCCAGGCGCAACGCCAGTACCACCAGAAATTCGCGCGGGCTTCATTCGCGAGATTGCTTTCACGCAAGCGCTCGCGTAGTCATAAGGAATTTTTTCAAAGTAGGCGTGCTCGGCATCAGTTACTTCTGCAAATTCTCCGTGGAGTTTCTCGCCCTCTTTCCGTGGCCATAACCCGGCATGAGTATGGCTCGAATTTAAAAGAATATTCTCGTAAGGAATTCCGGTAGCAGCAACAATCGCTTTGCGAACTCGATCAGCAAAGTAGGTATCGAGATTTGTCACATCTGCTGCAAGAACAGCAAGGCGATGCTCGCCGCTTTCGATAACGCATGCGCGCACTTCACATGAATCAATGGCATCACGCACGGCAAATGCGCGCCGGACAAAACCTTGTGGGTCTGAAGGAAGTGGGGGTTCTATGGAAACTACTGCTGCACCTGCGCGAAGACCTGACATCTATTCCTCCTTCATGTACCGTAGTACGCAAGATAGAGCATTGGCAACGATTTTTATCTACCTTTAGAGGGGTTTTCATGTCACACCAGCATCGTGCGATTCACTCAAGACGCTCAGTCTTCGCGGTGCCCGGCAGTAGTGAAAAAATGATTGGAAAAGCGCTGGATTTCCAGGTTGATCAAATATTTCTTGATTTAGAAGATGCCGTCGCGCCAGAGGCGAAAGCGCAAGCTCGCGACTTAATCCATTCGGTAGGAACGAAGAAGTTTGCCGCACCTGTAGTGAGTATTCGCGTCAATGCGATTACTACCTCGTGGATTGAAGACGATTGTGCGCTCCTGCAAGCTGGGGTGGGTAAGTGGATTGACTCGGTCATTCTCCCCAAAGTGCAGAGCGTTGATGAGATTAAAGCCTTCTCTGCCACGCTCGCTGGGATTGAAAAGGCTCTCGGGAGAGAGAGCGGTGCTATTGCCATCGATGCGCAGATCGAGAGCGCGCAAGGTTTAGTTAATTGCGAAGCGATCGCGCGCGAAGAGCGCGTCACCTCACTGAATTTTGGACCGGCAGATTTCATGGCAGATCTTGGAATGACCGCAGAGGAGGTCACCTCTAACGAATATGCGCTCATGCGCATTCTCGTAGCTGCTCGCGCTGCAGGTATCAGCGCGATTGATGGCCCCACCCTTGAGGTGCGCGACTTATCCAAATTCGAAGCATCAGCAAAAACCGCCGCTGCGATGGGTTTTGATGGTAAGTGGGTGCTCCACCCTGATCAGATCGATAGTTGCCATCAGATTTTCACGCCAACGCAAGATCGTTTTGATGAAGCTTCCTGCTTACTTGAAGCCTACGAATATTTCACCTCTGCCCAAGGTGGCGCTAAGGGAGCTGCAATTTATAAGGGTGCAATGATTGATGAAGCATCTCGGAAGATGGCGCTTGCGATTCATGGCCGAGGTGTCGCTGCAGGTTTGGCACCTTCCCGCCATTTCCAACCCTAAAAATTAACTAATAATTACTCGTTGTTAAATCCTTTTTCGTGAGATGGCTCATCCCATCAATTGCTTGAGAGATAGCATCGACAGCAGCGTTAAAAATCTTCTCACCTTTCTCTGCAGTAGCAAGTAGCGGGTTACCGATAATCCCTGCCTTACTGTCGCGCTTTAGATCAAGGGGGATAGCAAGAAATCCTGGTTGGCGAAAATCGATACATGACCATGGCGTGGGCAGCTTTGGCATATCGCTTATCGCAACAGACATATCAACATCCTCTGGACGGAGATAGAGCGCAAGCGATGTCTCCATCTCACATGCATGTCCCATTCCACCGATTTCAGATTCACCCACTTCAATGAGTGTTTTGACGATTGTCTGCCAATAAGAGAGCGCAGGAATGGAGATTCCTAACTCTTCACCAATTTTCGAGACAGTCGCAGTGAGATTGCCAATATTGCCACCATGTCCATTGACGATAAGAAATCGATAAAAGCCATGTGGTTTAAGTGACGAAATGGTTTCTACAAGAATTCGAGTAAATGTTTCATTGCTCAGTGAGATCGTTCCAGGAAAACCAAGATGATGTGGTGAGGTGCCCCACCAAATGGGTGGCGCAACAAGAACTCGTTGCGCAGTAACTCTCTTTGCGACAGCGCGCGCAATTGCATCGGCGTTGTAAATATCTGTATCTACCGTCAGGTGGGGCCCGTGCTGTTCGATGGCGCCGGTTGGGATAATGATTGTTGTTTCATCGCGGTCGAGTTTCTCAATCTGAGTCCACGAGAGCTTCTCCCATGAAATTCGTTTTGCGCTATCCATAGCCTCAGTTTAGTAGCCGGTAGAATTTAGCTATGGCCATTCGAGTAACGGTGCGCGTAAAGCCAGGCGCCTCGCGGAATAAGGTCCGCGGCAGCTATGGCGACCCACCTGAGTTAATCGTTGCCGTCACCGCACCTGCCATTGATGGCCGGGCCTCGAGCGCAGTCTGTCGTGCGATTGCCGAGGCGTTAGGTGTTTCGCTCTCCAAAGTTTCGATTGTGATGGGTCAAACTAATCGAACGAAAGTAGTCGAAATCAATGATTCAGATCCGCAACTACAGCGGAAAATCGAAGAGCTTTTGAAGGGCGAATAGTGAACTCTCCCAAACGCATCTCTTTTGCTACCCCTGCTCATGGCGCATATCCATATGTCATTGCCATCTTCGCTGCGCTCTTACTTCTCTCCAATATTGGCGCCGTCAAACTCATTGAATTTGGTCCAATCATCACCGATGGTGGCGCCTTTCTCTTTCCGCTGGTCTATATCGTTGGCGATGTTCTCAGTGAGGTCTACGGATTAAAAGCTGCACGTCGGGCAATCTTTCTCGCCTTCGCTTTATCTGTACTTGCCTCACTCACCTTTTGGGCAGTTCAGGCAGCGCCTGCTGCGCAAGGGTGGGAGAACCAATCAGCATTTGAATCTGTCCTTGGCTTTGTGCCACGAATAGTTTTAGCAAGCGTCTGCGGATTTCTCGTGGGGCAATTGCTCAACGCTTATGTCTTAGTGAAGTTAAAAGAACGAACTGCAGAGAAGGCGCTCTGGTTCCGGTTAATTGGCTCTACGGTGGTAGGGGAGTTTGCTGACACGCTTACCTTCTGCACTATCGCTTTCTACGGCGTAATCACCGGCGGCGACTTCCTGAACTATGTCATTACTGGCTATGTCTATAAGACGCTCCTTGAAGTTGTGCTCTTGCCCGTTACCTATCGAGTGATTGCGTTGATGAAACGGATTGAGCCGACCTACTATCGCGAAGGGTAGTACCGCGCTAAAAAGTCATCACGAAAATCTTCATAGCTCTCTTGATCAAGATGCTCTCGAATTTTATCGACCAGTGTCACTGTGAAGTGGACGTTATGAATGGTGGTTAACGTCGATCCAAGAATCTCTTTCGCCTTAAAAAGGTGATGTAAATAGGCTTTTGTGTAATGGGTGCAGGTGTAGCAGGTGCAGTTCTCATCTATCGGTGAGAAGGCGGTGCGATTTTCTGCAACAGTGAGGTTAAAGCGCCCGGATGGTCCATAGACCGCGCTCGTTCTGGCATTGCGAGTTGGCGCGACGCAATCGAAGGTATCGGCCCCGCTCTCAACTCCACGGAAGAGATCATCAGGTTCGCCGATGCCAAGGAGATGGCGCGGTTTATCCTCAGGAAGTTGATCAGTCACCCAAGAAACTATTTGGGTGAGCGCACTCTTATCAATCGCGCCACCAATTCCAAAACCATCAAAATCAAGGGCTGCTAAATCTCGCGCGGCAGTTTTCCGTAAATCTTCATATTGCGCGCCTTGAATAACGCCAAAGAGAGCTTGATAGGGCTTGCCCACTCGCTCTGCAGTGAGGCGTTGATGTTCTGCGATACATCGATGCGCCCAGGCAAGGGTGCGATCGAGGGCTACCTGCTGATACTCCTTGGAGTTCATGAGTGTGGTGCACTCGTCGAAAGCAAAAATAATATCTGCGCCAATTTGATGCTGAACTTGCATAGAAATTTCTGGAGTGAAGCGATGCATCGAACCATCGAGATGCGATTTAAAGGTAACACCATCATCATCGACATGAGCAAGTCGTAGCTTCGGTGATTGAATAACATCATCTGCTGTTACTTCACCAGGATCCATTGCAAGAGTCTTTTTAAATCCAACGCCAAGTGAGAGAACTTGAAAGCCACCGCTATCGGTAAAGGTGGGGCCATTCCAATTCATAAAGGAGCTCAAACCTCCGGCGCGATCGAGGATCTCAGCGCCCGGTTGTAAATAGAGGTGATAGGCATTGGAGAGAACTGCCTGTGCGCTACTTGCACGGACCTGCTCCACCGAGAGCGCCTTGACCGTCGCTTTCGTTCCAACTGGGATAAAGGCGGGGGTCTGGATTGGGCCGTGGGGGGTGGTGATCGTTCCTCGCCGGGCCCTTGAGTGGGCGCCCTTGCCATGACTTTCTACGACAAAGCCCCACTGATCGCGATTCACCGGGCGAAATCTACCCGGCTAGCGGAAGGAATCTGGGTGATTTCTGAGGAAATGGCTCTCAGCTTCTGGTAACCATCCCTATATAAGGAGTAGGTTCAGGGGGCTTACTGGCCGGTAATTTGCTCGAACTTCCTAGGGGGTGGCGTTGATTCAGGGAGAGATGGAGAGCGCTACCGCACCTGTTGTTGGTCGCAGCCCCAGGGAGTTGGCTTGGCGGAGATTCCGCGCCAACAAGACCGGGTTAGCCACTCTGATCATCGCCCTCTTTCTCATTATCTCCACCATCTCGGCGCCACTATTACGGACGCTCTTTGGATTAGATCCGCGAATTCGCTACAACGATTTAATGGATAGCCGGGGTTTTCCAACTGGTGGTTTTAACGGCATCAGCTGGTCGCATCCCTTGGGTCTAGAGCCAGGCATTGGCCATGATCTTCTTGCTCGTCTCCTCTTTGGCGCACGCATCTCATTCTTCGTCGCGCTCATCGTGACAGTTTCAACGGTGACCATCGGATTAATCATGGGAATTTTGATGGGTTACTTTCGCGGGCGAGTAGATTCCACGCTCGGTCGCTTCATCGATTTCCTGCTCGCCTTCCCAGCGTTCTTCATGATTGTCGCGCTCAGTTTGCCGATGGTGCAGCGGCTAGAGGCAACTGGACTTGTTGAAGGCAACTCTGCACGAATGACTTATTTAGTAATTATTTTGATCTTCTTTGGTTGGCCTTATCTGGCGCGCATTATGCGTTCGCAAGTGCTCTCTATTCGCGAGCGCGATTACATTCTCGCCGCACGCGCACTTGGCGCATCGCAACGTCGAATTATTTTCAAAGAGATTCTGCCAAATCTTTGGACAGTGGTGATTGTCTATCTCTCACTCTCACTCCCTGGGTATCTCACCGCTGAAGCGGTCTTCTCGTTTCTAGGACTTGGTGTCCAACCACCTGATGCCACCTGGGGGCTTCTAATTTCAGATTCCATTAAATATGTGATGAGTAATCCCACCTATTTCATGATTCCATCGACAGCGCTGATTTTGGTCGTGCTGACATTTAACTTGCTCGGTGATGCGGTGCGCGATGCGCTCGACCCACGGAGTGAGATTGGATAAAACCAATAAAAAGAGAATTACCGTTGGCAACAGCTGAGTCAACGGTAGAAAACTAAATAACAACCGATTACATATCCATCGTTGAGGAGGAATATGTTGAAGAAAACCGCGGGAAGTACCCGTAAGGGGCGCCGCGCGCTCGCCGGAATTGCAGCGATCTCGTTGCTCTCAGGCGTACTCGCAGGCTGCTCATCATCAAGTGGAGGTGCGGGCGGAACGCTCACATTTCTAACAAACGCTGAGTCCTGGACTCACGCTGATCCAAACCGTAACTACACCGGACAGCACATTGCTTGGTTCGGTTCCTTCATGCACCGTACGCTCACTGCGTATGCACGTGCCGAGGGCGCTGCAGGTTCAGAGGTTGTCCCTGACCTTGCAACAGATACCGGTCGCTCATCAAATGGCAATAAGACCTGGGAATTTACCCTTCGCGATGGCGCAACCTTTGAAGATGGTTCTGCTATCACATGTGAAGATGTGAAGTACGGTGTTTCTCGTACCTTCGCAACTGACATCATCACTGATGGCCCAACCTATGCGATCAGCATGCTCGATATTCCAAAGGCTGAAGATGGATCCTCTGTTTACAAGGGCCCATATAAGGCAGATGGCAACGACACTGCTGCATACGACAAGGCAGTTACCTGCTCTGAAGATAATAAAACTATTACCTTCAACCTCTCTCGCCCTGTTGGTGACTTCAACTACACCGTCACCTACCTCTCCTTTAGCCCAGTTCCAAAGGCTAAGGACACTGGCGATCAATACGATCTAGCTCCTGTTTCATCTGGCCCATACAAGATTGAAAAGTACAAGGCTAAAGATGAGATGGTTCTTGTTCGTAACGAAAACTGGAGCAAGGATTCTGATCCAATCCGTAACGCCTACCCAGACAAGATTGTTGTCCGCTTCGGTGTTGCAGAAGAAGTTCGCGATCAATTAATTCTTAATGACTCTGAGCCAGCAGCATTCTCGCTCGATGGAATTCTTCCAACGAACCTCGCAACTATCTTCAATGAAGATGGCACTGTGAAGGAAGAGTGGAAGGGTCGTGCGCTCAATGTTTACGATCCATATGTCACATACACCGCGGTCAATGTTGCCAAGGTGCCATGCGTCCAGATCCGTAAAGCGATCTACTATGCACGTGACTTCGCTGCGCTCCAGCAACTTGCTGGTGGCGTCGCATTCGGTGGCGATCCAGCTGATGGCGTGATCAAGCCTTTGATGGGCCTTGATTACAAGCCAGTTACCGGTTTGGAAGATTTCAAGCCAGAAGGTAATGCTGAGAAGGCGCAAGCTCTGATGGCAGAGGCAAAGAGTGCATGTCCAGATGTTTATGCTCGCGCAACTGGAGCAGGACTTACCTTCGATGTTGCTGATTCAGATACCAACAAGAAGGGTGCAACCATCTGGATTGACTCCGTGAAGAAGAACGCAGGTATTAACTTGAAGTTCAACTTCATCGAGCCAGGCCAGTACTACGCGATCGTTCTTGATCCAACTAAGCAAGGAGATCTCTCCCGTGCAGGTTGGGCGCCAGACTGGGCAAATGCATCAACAGTGATTCCAGAGCTATTCCTTGAGGGAGCAGGCTTCCCGCTCTCCCAGGTTGGCAAGGATCCTGCCTATGCAGAGTTCAAGTCACGCGCTGAAGCAAACCTCGCTCAATCCGATCGCGCTAAGCAAGGCGAAGAGTGGGCTGCGCTTAACCAATATGTGATGGATCAAATGTGGGTCATTCCTGGCGTCTTCTCGAAGACCCAAGAGATGTGGGGCTCCAAGCTTGAAGGAGTCTTCTTCTGGGAACCACAAGGTGCACCATCATTTGGTGATATCAAGATCAAGGGCTAATTGGTAAAAACTGATTAGTTAGTAAGAAAAAGTTAAAAAAGCTGATGAGTGGGGGAGAAATCCTCCACTCATCACAGTAAGAAAAAAGTCTGAGGTGAGCGATGATTAATTACTTAGCAAAACGGATTGCAATATCGATTTCAATCCTCTTTGCAGTGAGCTTTGCTGTCTACTTAATTTTCGCGATTCTTCCTTTTGATCCTGCCGCGCTAACCTGCGGTAAAAATTGCAACGACCCAACAATTATTGAAGCCAATCGTCGTCGCCTGGGATATGACTTGCCCATCTGGCAGCAGTATCTGATCTTTCTTAAAGGTTTATTTTTAGGGCGAACCTTTGGCGAAGGTGCAGCAACGATTTTCTGCCCTGCGCCAAGTTTTGGTTACTCCTTCCAGGAGCATGCCTGCGTTACCAATTCGATTCTCGAGGCGCTCCCTGTGACGCTCTCTCTCGCGATTGGCGCGCTTGTACTCTGGCTCTTTATCGGAGTGGGTCTAGGGATTTTGGCGGCTCGGTATCGAGGTCGCGCTGCGGATACCGGCAGTACCGTCTTCGTTTTGATTGGTACTTCACTACCAACATTTTTGACTGGCCTTCTGCTTCTCGTCTTTGTCGTGGTGAAGTGGCGGATTCTGCCTTACCCATCGGGTAACTACACGCCGCTCTTCGAGAACCCACTCGAATGGCTCAACACGATGATCCTTCCGTGGATCACTCTGGCCTTTGCCTATGCGGCGCTCTATACCCGCTTTGTTCGTAACGCAGTGATTGAGACGTTGAGCGAAGATTTCATTCGTACTGCACGTGCTAAAGGATTGAGTGAGAAAGTTATTTTGCGTAAGCACACCTTGCGCGCAGCCCTTGCACCGCTGACCACGATGGCGGGGTTGGATTTTGCAGGGCTTCTCGGCGGCGCGATTTTGACCGAAGCCGTCTTTAACCTCCCTGGTTTAGGTCGCCTCTCGCTGGGTGCGGTTATTGATTTTGATTTACCAATCATTGTTGCGACAACCATTCTCGCGGCAGCGATTGTGATTACGATGAACTTAGTCGTTGACATCCTTTATGCCTTTATCGATCCACGGGTTCGGGTTGCTGCATGACATTTTTAGAGGTGAAAGATCTCCGCGTTGAATTCCCAACAACCGATGGCATCGTTAAGGCTGTCGATGGAGTCTCCTTCTCGGTTGAGCGCGGTGAGACTCTGGCGATTGTTGGCGAATCGGGTTCAGGTAAGACCGTGACCAACCTTGCGCTGATGGGTCTGCTCTCTGCGCGCGCCTCTCGGATTAGCGGCAGCGCCATCATGCATCAGCCAGCAGGTGGTGTGGAGTTAATTAATCTGCCCAATGAACAAGCTCGGAAAATCCGCGGTAAGAATATTGCGATGATCTTTCAAGATCCGATGTCATCGCTCCATCCTTATTACTCCATTGGTGATCAAATTATCGAGGCCCATCAGATACATAATGATGTTGATGAATCGGTGAGTAGGGCGCGCGCGATTGAGCTCCTTGAGATGGTCGGAATTCCGCAGGCTGCTGACCGTTTGAAGGCCTATCCCCATCAATTCTCTGGCGGTATGCGCCAACGGGTGATGATTGCGATGGCCTTAGTAAATAGCCCAGAGCTACTCATTGCCGATGAGCCCACCACCGCTCTTGATGTGACGGTGCAGGCGCAGATTCTCAAACTCCTGCGCGATCTCCAACGCGAATTGAAAATGGCGATTATTTTAATTACCCACGATTTAGGAGTGGTTGCTGGCGCTGCTGATCGAGTAAATGTGATGTATGCCGGCAAGATTGTCGAGAGCGCGAATGTTCGTGAGCTCTATGCCAATCCATTGATGCCGTACACCCATGGCCTCCTTAGTTCAGTGCCGCGAATGGATCGTCCGCATGGCACCCGATTGAGCGCGATTGCAGGGCAACCACCTTCACTGATTGCACTTCCGGCCGGCTGTGCCTTTGCACCGCGCTGCAGCTTCACCGATCGAGTCACTGGTGGCCCGGCACGGTGCGCAACTGCGATGCCAGAGTTGGTGGAGCACACGCCCAACCACTTTGCGCGCTGCCATCTTGAGGGGGCGAAACTCTAATGGTGCACGAGAACCCCATTGTTGAGGTCCGCAATTTACAAAAATTCTTCCCAATCACCAGCAATAGCATCTTCGCAAAAGTGAAGGGTGAGAATAAGGCAGTTAACGGCATCTCCTTCGCTATTAAACGAGGCGAGACGCTCGGGTTAGTGGGAGAGTCAGGGTGCGGTAAATCGACTGCTGGACGGACTGTGCTCAAACTATATGAGCCCACCGGTGGCGAGATTTTCTTTAACGGCGAAGAGATCACCAACTATTCGCCACGGAAGATGAAGTCGCTTCGTACGAAGATGCAGATCATCTTTCAAGATCCCTATTCATCCTTAAATCCACGCCATTCGATTGGCGAGATTATTGGTGCTGCTTTCGCTATCCACGGGATGGACGCAGCCGGGGGTTCTGGGAGCAAGGGCGAGATTAAGCGAGCGGTGCAGGAGTTGATGGAGCGAGTTGGGCTCAACCCTGAGCATTACAACCGGTACCCCCATGAGTTCTCGGGTGGGCAGCGACAGCGGATTGGTATCGCTCGCGCCTTGGCCCTAAAACCAGAATTTATCGTCTGTGACGAGCCAGTTTCGGCCCTCGATGTCTCGATTCAGGCCCAGGTTATTAACCTTCTTGATGACCTCAAGGATGATTTTGGCCTCTCCTATCTCTTTATCGCGCACGACCTGTCGGTCGTCCAACACATCTCGGATCGAGTAGCTGTGATGTACCTCGGAAAGATCGTCGAGATTGCCCCTACTGAAGAGATTTATCAACGTCCACATCACCCGTATACCAAGGCGCTCCTCTCGGCGATTCCGATTCCTGATCCTGTGCTCGAGAGCGCGCGGGAACAGATTGTGCTCAGTGGAGATTTACCTTCACCATCTAATCCACCAACTGGTTGCGTCTTTAATACCCGTTGTTGGAAGGCGCAGGCGCGTTGCTTCTCCGAGGAGCCACTCCTGCAATTGGTGGGTAAGAGTGAAGTTGCCTGCCACTTTCCCGAGTAACAAACGCCCAAGTAGTTGAAAGTTCAATAAGTCGTTACCCTTCTTACTATGCCAGCGCGCACAGCACTTTCTCGCTCTTCCACCCGCTCACACCTCTCTGAGGGTGAGTTGGCGGCTTGGCGGAGCTATATCTCGACTACCCGCGCGCTCACCGCTGCCCTCGATCTTGATTTGGGGGAGTTTGGAATCTCGCTCGCCGATTATGAGCTCCTCGATGGGTTGGCCAAGGCTCCGCAGGCGCGGATGCGGATGAGCGACCTTGCCGAGATTGCTCTGGTCTCCCGCTCACGTCTGTCGCATCGGATGAAAGTTCTTGAAGATGAGGGATGGGTTGAGCGCGCCAGATGTAGTGAAGATAAGCGCGGACTCTTTGCCGTGCTTACACCTAAAGGAAAGAAACTTGTCACAAAGATTGCGCCACATTATGCGCAGAGTATTAAAGAGCGAATGCTTGAGAGTTTAAGTGTTAGCGAATTAGCAACGTTAGAGAAAATATTTTCAAAAGTTCGATCAGGAATTTCTACTGAACAACTCGCGCTCTGCGAAAAATCATCTACCCAGAAATGAATTAACCCCCACCGCCGATTGGCGATAGGGGCTAATTACTATTGAATTATGCAGTAATTTATGCTGCTTTCTTAGCGGCCTTCTTACGACGGCGACGCTTTGGCTTTGCTGCACCAGCTGCGGCAGCGGCTGGCTTCTTAGCGGCTTTCTTACGACGCTTTGGAGCTGCCTTCTTTGCTGCCTTCTTGCGGCGCTTTGGAGCTGCCTTCTTTGCAGCTTTCTTACGACGCTTTGGAGCTGCCTTCTTTGCAGCGGCCTTCTTGCGACGCTTTGGAGCTGCCTTCTTTGCAGCGGCCTTCTTACGGCGCTTTGGAGCTGCCTTCTTTGCGGT
>JACCDG011420757.1_pt1 | contig 22716 bp, 28 predicted proteins | sample 7442471 | NCBI WGS metagenome assembly JACCDG01 (sample SAMN15323444, study PRJNA562643) | freshwater metagenome | isolation source: river surface water | place: USA:Blue River Watershed | collected 2017-08-17 | reverse complement strand
GTGGCACGACCAGACTTCTTCTTGGAGGGGGCATCCGAGAGTGCATCAGGGAGATCGAGCATCTTGGAGAGCTGAGGAAAATGATCGAAATTCATGTGGGCTTCGATAGTCGACTGAATCTTTTTCTCTTTGATCTTGAGTGCGAGGAGGATGCCATCGAGGGCAGGGGTACGAGACTCAAGGAGCGCATAGACCAAGTGCTCAGTTCCGACGTAAGGGTAGTGGAACTGGTTGGCGAGGGCAAAGGCGCGACGCAGACTCTCCTTGAGAGCGGGAGAGAGAGGGAGTGGATGGGTCTTGGGGAGGGCTTTGGCGCCGGTTTTCTTCTTGAGGCACAGTTTGGCGAGACTCTCTTTCTCAAAACCGATGTTTTCAAGCAAAATACCACCGAGACTGCCATCCTCGAGGAAAATAGCGAGAAGGAGATGTTCGGGCTCTATCGTGGTGTGGCGGGTATAGTGGGCAATTTCCCGGGCTTCCTTTAGGCTATGCCGGGCGTGGAGGGTCAATTTCTGGCTAAAAGTCGTTTCAAGCATGGTGGTAAGAGAGGCGAATAACGTACCTCTATTCTATGGTTTTCGTGAGGCTACTGTCAAACCTGAGTCGAGAGAGAAACTTTTGAAAAAAGAGCGTGAGTATGCTATCATACTCGTTAGAGATTCTAAAAAAGACCAAAAGAAAAAACATGCAGTTCGGTATCAAAAAACCATACTTTCTTGGCATTGATTTCGGCACCTCGCTCGTGAAGGCGGTGGAGCTGACACTTGAAGAAGGCAAGCCCAAACTCGTGACCTACGGTCAAGTGGATTTGGCGCGTCTCGAAAAAGGTATTGTCACCGGTCAAAATTCCTTTGACGATGAGCTCGTCCTCTATCTCCAGGCGCTCTTGGGTCGCCTCAAGTCCAAGGGGGAAGGCGTCTATGCAGCTATGCCGGCTTTCACTGGCCTCATTTCGCTCATTGAGCTCCCTGAGATGAGTGAGGATGACCTCAAAGAGGCTATCCAGTTTGAAGCTCACAAATATATCCCATCATCGCTCGATGATGTGGCCTTGAGTTGGGAAAAGGTAGGAAGTTATCAGCCAGAAGAAGGTGGGTCGGCCAAGATGGAGATCCTCTTGGTAGCAGCGCTCAATAAGGAGGTGACGCGCTATCGGAAATATATCGAACAGGCTGGCCTCCAGATGAATTTTTTGGAGCTTGAAACGTTTTCGATGATTCGTTCGACCATCGGACATGATTTGGGTCTTTACTTGGTGATTGATATCGGGTCACGGGCCACCAATCTGGTCCTCGTCGATGATGGTCTCGTCAAAGTGAGTCGCAATCTCGATATGGGTGGCAAAGATATCACCCGGACACTCACCGATGGTCTCGGCATTACGACGGAGCGGGCCGACGCCCTCAAGAAAAGCGACAAGGATTTCCTCAATCAGGCAGAGTCCAAATTGACCTTTCCGGCACTTGAGATGATAGCCACGGAGGGTAAGCGCATGCTCGCGACGTATCAGGGGAAGTATCCGGAACAGACGTGTTCGGGGATAGTGCTCTCGGGCGGGACGGCTCAATTGACAGGCCTCACTCAGTTCTATGAACGATTGTTTGGTCTCCCGGTGCGAGTCGGTGATCCGTGGCAGCGAGTGATGGTCCCTCCAGCCGTGGAGGCTGATGTCAAACGTCTTGGGACATCGTTTTCGGTGGCGCTCGGTCTCGCGCTCGCAGGGATAGACGAGATGACTCAGAAATCAAAAGAGAGTTTCTTTAAGTCATTTTCAGTGGACGTGCTCAAAAAAACGCTGATGAAAAAAATATAAATCTTTTTACATACGATCATGCTCGGGGTGAATATCGCACAATCGCAGAAAGAAGAAGAGGAAATCAAGCCAAAGCGTGGCGGGTTCTTTGATACGGGAACCATTGTGAGTATCACCCTCATTGTTTTGTCCCTTAGTGGATGGGGGGGTACGCGCTACTACGTGAGCACGCTCGATAAGAGCATCGCTGAGGCTGACGTGACACTGGCTGCCGATATGCCAAAATTGAGTGGCGACGCGATAGATGAGATAGCTGATTTTGAAACAAGATTGGTATTTTTTGGTACAACGGAGAGTAGTCTCTATGAACCGGCCGATATGCTGAGGAAAATCGAGGCAGCTATGGTACCCGGAGTTGTGCTCACCAAGTACAAGTATGACCATGTAGAGGCAGTGACAACCATCGAAGGACTGACGGATGATTTTAGAAAATTAGCCGAACAGATACAGGGATTTAAGTCCCAAGGTATATTTACTCAGGTACATGCGCAGAACATCGGTCGAAACAACGATGGTAAAATTACGTTTATCTTAAAAGCCAACTTTTAATCGGCATTACACGTACCTTATGCGACTTAAAATTCTCGTCATACCATTTTCCATCCTTATTGCCCTCATTCTTGTCATTGGTTATATCAAGCCTGACATCACCGAAATTCAGGAAAAGAAGGTTGCTTTGGAGGGCAAACTCTCACAGGTTGCCAACGTGGGAACTCTGGTTGGCAATATTGCGACTCTCTCAAATGAACTTGCGGAAAAAAGTGGCGATCAAACTTTCGTCAAAGAATATATTCCGAGCGAGATGGATCAAGAGCGGGTCATGGATATGTTTAATTTCTTGGCTAGTCAGTCGGGTGTCTTTGTGTATGTGATGGGCATGAAAGAAGTCCAGGTGAAGGCCGTGGCAGAAGAAACGCTCCAGGTAGTGGCAGGCACACCGATGATTACAGACGGTGTGCTGGCTCCCGTTCCACAGGCTAAGCCCAAGATCAAGGCGTACACAGCACAGGTTGAAGTGCGTGGAGATTATGAAAACGTTAGAGATTTTTTTAACCGTTTGTCGCACATGAATCGTCTCGGTAAGATAGAAAACTTTTCTTTATCCGCGAGGGAGGACAAGGTAGAGGGTGAGGCATCAACGACACTGACAGGCGTGTTTCAGGCGGAGTTCAGTTATTTTCCGATGCAAAAAGTGGCGAGCGCCCTCAATATACCTGTCTTCAGTAAAGCAGAATTCAGTAGTAATGAGTTGACGGCGCTTCGTACGTGGGCCAAAGATGTTGTGGCTCCACTTGAAGATCCAGTCACGGGGCGACCAAATCCATTCCAGTAAAATCGTTTGATATGACGACTCCACCGGTGGCCGGATCAGACACGGTCGCTCTCCCCAAAAGCATAGCCGAGCAGGCCAAGGCGCTCGGTGTGCCACTCCTTGAGAACGTGCCAGCTACTCTCAGCAAAGAGGTATTGTTGCTCATACCAGAGGATTCGGCACGCAAGTATGGGATGGTAGCCTATCAGAAAACGGGAGATACTCTTTTAGTCGCGATGCTCAATCCGCAGGATTTTGAGGCGCTCAACGTGCTCCGATTTTTGGCGGAAAAGGAACGTCTCGGTATTGAGGTGTCTCTGGTTGGAGAAAAAGTGTTTAATGAAATTTTGAAGAGCTATACCGGCGCTGATATGGCCCTCAAAGAGGCGATACTCTCTCTCAAAAAAGAGGATGAGAATATTGCCCAGAAAGAAGAGCTTGCACTCAAAAAAAAGTCCGGAGACGCTGATATCTTTCAGGATGCTCCTATTGCCAAGCTGGTGGAGGTAATAGTGAAGCATGCAATCGATGGTCGGGCCAGCGATATTCATATCGAACCGATTGATAGTTCGTATCGGGTACGATTTCGAGTGGATGGACTCCTCAGAGCCGACCTCGTTTTTCCACGGGAGGTCGGGCGAGCTGTTATTTCTCGGATCAAGATTTTGGCCAATTTGAAAATTGATGAGAATCGTAAGCCTCAAGATGGCCGTTTTCGTTTTGAGAGTAAGGAGGGCGTCGTGGACCTCCGTGTCTCTAGTCTCCCAGTAATGGAGGGCGAGAAGATAGTCATGCGTGTCCTCGAGAAAAATTCGGGCGTGAGTGACCTCGAGCACCTTGGCCTCTGGGGACGCAATCGTGCTGTGCTTGAAAGCAAGATTCGAGAGCCATTTGGTATCATCCTCATCACAGGTCCGACGGGTTCGGGGAAGTCCACCTCGCTCTATGCGTTTCTCCAAATCCTCAACAAAGAGGACCGCAACATTATCACTCTCGAAGACCCAATCGAATACTTTATGGAGGGTATCAATCAGAGTCAAGTGAGGCCGGAAATCGGCTATACCTTTGCTGCTGGACTCCGCTCTATCCTCCGACAGGACCCAAACGTCATAATGGTAGGTGAGATTCGTGATAGTGAAACGGCCGAGCTCGCTATCCATGCAGCACTCACGGGTCACTTGGTCTTGTCTACTCTCCATACGAACGATGCTATTGGGGCTATCCCACGATTGGTAGATATGGGTATTGAGCCTTTTCTCCTCGCGTCATCGCTCCAGGTCGTAGCGGCTCAGCGTCTGGTCCGGCGCATCTGCGAACACTGTCAAGAAAAAGCTCCTCTCTCCAAGCTCCAGGAACGGACAGTGACCGACATGTTTCAGGCGATTCCCCGAGAAGAAGTGGAGGCGTATGGGCTCAAAACGGATCAGGCGGTCGCTGTGTTTCATGGTAAGGGTTGTCAAAAGTGTGGTCTCACGGGCTACAAAGGACGGATTGCCCTCTATGAGACAGTAGCTGTAGACGAGACGATGCGGGAGATCATTGCAGACAAACAAGGCAATGAAACAGCGGTGAAAGAAGCAGCGCTCGGTCAAAAAATGCTCTCGATGCGACAAGATGGAATCCTCAAAGTACTGAAGGGCATCACCACGCTTGCGGAAGTGGAGCGGGTGACCGAGGGCAAGCTCCTCATCGATGAAGAATAATGATATACTGAGAGCGTTGTCGATCAAAAAGAAAAACAAACATGGAATCGTTGCATGTAGAACAGCGGCTGAAAAATCTCCTCTTGTTGGTGGGTCAACAAGGGGCTTCTGATTTGCATCTGGTGGTAGGTCGCTACCCCACTCTTCGGATCGATGGCAAACTCCATCCGGTCGCTCAGGAAAAAATTCTTACTCCTGCCGATACCAAAGCGATGAGCGACGTGCTCCTCACAGAAGAAAAAAAGGAGGAGCTCATTGCCGTGGGCCAGACGGACTTCTCCTATAATTTTGAAGATCGGGTGCGATTTCGCACCAATATTTTTCTGCAAAAGGGCTATGTGAGCGTAACGATGCGTTTTGTCATGGACAAATTGCGTAGTCTCGATGAGCTCAATGTCCCGAAGGCGCTCTATGATTTCGCCGGACATTCGCAGGGACTCGTCCTTGTGACTGGACCTGTCGGTCATGGTAAGTCGACGACTCTCGCCGCTATCATCGATTATATCAATCATAATCAGGACAAGCACATCATCACGATTGAGGATCCGATAGAGTTTGTCTACAATCAAGACCGGTGCATCATCAACCAACGTGAAATTGGTCGAGATGCCAAGAACTTTTCCGATGCTCTCCGGGCTGTCTTTCGTGAAGATGCCAATGTCGTACTCCTCGGAGAATTGCGCGACCTAGAGACCATCAGTACAGCGATGACGGCTGCTGAGACGGGACACCTCATCTTTGCTACGCTTCACACCAACGATGCCGCCCAGACTATCGACCGTATCGTCGACGTGTTTCCCGCCCATCAGCAGAATCAGATTCGTATGCAGCTCTCAAGCGTCCTCCTTGGAGTGGTCTCGCAGCGCCTCCTCCCGAATACTGGGGGCGGGCGTATCCCGGCCGTCGAGATCATGTTCAAGAACAATGCCGTCGAGAATCTCATCCGTGAAAACAAGAATCATCAGCTCGATTCTGTAATTGAAACCAGTCTCAAAGAGGGGATGATTTCCCTTGATCGGGCGCTCGCCGATTTGGTCAGGCGGGGGCTCGTGACTGTCGACGACGCGTTTATGTACTCCAAGAATCGTGATTATCTCCAGATGCTCCTCAGTCAAGAGTCCAACTAGCATGATATTTTCCTATGAAATTTGTTTTTAAAGCCAAAGATGCCAAAGGCCAAATCCGTGAGGGTATGGTTGAGTCTACCAATGCCAAGGCAGCAGCGGAGATACTCGGGCGTAACGGCCTAGTCCCTATTTCGGTCAAGGAAGACAAGCCGACCATGGCTATCGTCAAGGATTTTCAGCGTGCCTGGGAGGGGGTACGGCAGAAAGAGCTCGTGGTGTTTTTTCAGCAGTTGGCTACTCTGGTAGAAGCCCGTGTCCCGGTGGTTTCAGCACTTCGCACCATCGAGGAGCAGACGACCAATCGTTATTTCCGCATTATCATCAAGGAAATGGCGGATGACATTGAGGACGGAGCACAGTTCTCAGTCGCCATCGAAAAGCATGCCGATACATTTTCTCCGCTCGTCATCAACATGCTCCGGGCTGGCGAAGCGTCGGGCGAGCTTCAGAAATCGGTTGAGGTAGTGGCGGCCAGTATCGAAAAAAACTATCAGTTAGCGGCCAAGATAAAGGGAGCACTCTACTATCCGGCATTTGTGCTGGGAGTCGCGTTCATCATCGGATTTCTGGTGGTGACGTTCATCCTGCCCAAGATCACGGTCATGATCAAGGATCTGAAAGTCCCGGTACCGTGGTACACCGCAGCTCTCATCTGGATAGGAGATTTTATGCAAGTCTGGTGGTGGGCGGTACTCTTGGCGATTGCAGGCATGATTGGGGGCGTCATGTACTACGTCAAAACCGAGGCCGGGCGACATGAGTGGCAGGCGCTGTTGCTCAAATTGCCAGTGATAGGCGATCTGTCGCGCAGTATCTATATTACCCGTTTTTCAGAGAACCTGGGTTCACTCCTTGATGGTGGTATCCCGGTAGTGCGTGCGCTCGTCATCGTGAGTGAGATAGTCGGCAATCAGGTATTTGAAAAGATTATTTTGAAAGCGGCTGATGAAGTCCGTTCGGGCGGGACGATGAGCACAGTATTTCTCCGCTCATCCGAAATTCCACCCATTGTGTCACAGATGATTCGTATCGGAGAAGAGACGGGTTCGCTGTCGAATGTACTTTTGAGTACCGCCAAGTTTTATAATCAGGAGGTGGAGACGGCAACTAAGAGTCTGACAACCCTTATAGAGCCGATACTGATCGTAGGTCTCGGTATCGGTGTCGGTATCCTGGTCGTAGGGGTACTCATGCCGATTTATGATATTGCTGGTCAGTTGTAGGAAATATGCTATACTAGAAGTGTCAGTATAAAAAATAAAAACAAAAACAGAAGGAGGTGAGCATATGAAAAAAACCTTGAAGGGATTTACCCTGATTGAACTCTTGATCGTCATCGCTATCATTGGTATCCTCGCCTCGATTGTCTTGGTGAGTTTGAGTAATGCTCGTGAGAAGGCGAACATCGCTGCATTTAAATCACAGGCACGTTCGCTTCAGTCGGCCGTTATTGTCGAATGTGATAGCGCCCTCCTGACTGGTGCGAGTGTGACCGCGATGATGCCAGTATCGAATAACCGTATTGGCACGGTGGCTGATGGCGATATTACGACCAACTCGTGCAGCACTACTGGTACTGGAGAATTTACGATTCAAACAGAATCTATCGATCTCGGTAGTTCAACAGCAGCGACTGCCTGCGAAACCGCCAATGGTACTCTGATTGAGGAAGTTGGTGTCACGTATCCTGCTGGTTGCTAGTTTAATATATTTTATTGAAGTGTATGAAAAAGACTTTGAAGGGTTTTACCCTAATTGAACTCTTGATTGTCATTGCCATCATTGGTATTTTGGCTTCGATTGTTTTGGTGAGTTTGAGCAATGCTCGTGAGAAGGCAAACATCGCTGCCTACAAGGCCCAGGTGAGCTCACTCACGCCGGCCATCATGGTCGCATGTGATACTGCTGTGCTGTCTGTGGCTGGTGTTCAGGCTATGTATCCTGTATCGAACAACCGCATTACAGCCACACCTGTGGTCACAACAGGAACTGGAGTTGCTAACTGTGGTACGACTGGTAATGGTCAGTTCTTGGTAGAAGTCGAGTCTATTGATCTCGGTACTTCAACCGCTGCGACTGCCTGTGAGACAGACAACGGGACAGATATTACTCCTGCTGGTGTAGTGTTTCCAGCTGGTTGCTAGTTGATTGTTTCTCGCAGAATACAAGCACCCCATCTCGGGGTGTTTGTATTTTCTCTGCGCGCCGTATCAGGTGAAAGTAGGGGGGGCGTTTGTATCTGTGATAAAGTGACAGAAAATGGTATACTGGAAAAAACATATGGGAGAAATATTTTTTCTTATCTTAGGATTGGCCGTAGGCAGCTTCCTCAATGTTGTCATACTACGTTTGCGGTCAGAGGAGTCGCTTGGCGGACGGTCGCACTGTCGACAGTGTCTGGAGCAGATACACTGGTATGACAATATCCCGGTACTGAGCTATCTCTGGTTGCGAGGTCGGTGTCGGTCTTGCCAAGCATCTTTTTCCTGGCAGTATCCAGTGGTAGAAGGACTGACGGGCGTGTTGTTTCTGTTAGTGGGGAGATATTTCTTTGATTTGGCTGACCAAGCAACGTGGCTTGAGACGCTGTGGTTCCTTGGTCTCGTGGCACTCTTTGTGGTCATCGCGGTATACGATATTCTGAATATGGAGATTCTCGTCTCGGTACTCTGGATGGTCCTCATTTGGACATTGCTCTATTATGGATTGAGCTTCGAAGTAAGTGAGTCACTCTGGTGGGGACGAGAGATGCAAGCACTTGGAGGCACACTCGTCGTGGGGGGATTTTTTTTGACGCTGGTACTTGTATCGCATGAGACCTGGATGGGGTGGGGAGATGTGTGGCTCGGTGCTCTCTCTGGATTGATTGTGGGTCTCCCGGCGGTACTCTTTATGATGACCCTCTCCTTTGGTATAGGAGCGCTTATCGGCATCGGTCTTCTTGTTTTTGGACAGAAAGGCATGAAGACACAGCTCCCTTTTGCTCCATTTCTTGTCCTGGGGACACTCCTGACACTCTTCCTGCCACAGATGATTCCAGATTACACCTGGGCTTTTTTTCTCTGAGATATCTATGATGCAACCAACGCACAAGACACTAGCTGCATTTTCCCTGATTGAGCTCCTTGTGACGGTGGCACTCATTAGTATCCTTTCGGGTGTCATTTTGGCAGTTTCTGGCAATGACCGTACATCAGAGCAGCTCGAGAATTCGGCCCGACAGGTGGCGGGAGCCTTTCGTGAAGCCCAGAATTATGCCTTGACGGGTTATCAAGGAGTGACAGGTACGGATCCGTGTCGGTTTACCGTTGCGTGGAGTGGGACTGGTTATACCACGACGTATTCATACAAAGATGGGGCGGGTGCTTGTACTCAGACCGCGTCACTCCGTTCCTACCAGCTTGCGGATGGGGTGGTGTTTTCGGGTACCGGTAGTTTTTACTTTACCCTGCCACATGCCATTATAGTCCCGGCAAACAACGTGACCGTACCTCTCACCAAAGCCGGGATTACTCATGTCGTGTGTGTCTCAGCGACGGGACTGATCAATAATTTTGATGGCACAACGTGTCCATAGCCTATGCAGTACCTACGGATATCCAGTATATATCGGAAACAAAGAGGATTCTCCACTCCGGAGGTGCTCCTTTCGATGTTTGTGCTCACTACCGGGTTGGTGGCCGTGATTGCGGTGATGGCGGGGAGCCTCCGCTACTCTTTTAGCAATCGCGACACGATTATCGCTGCCGATTTGGCGCAAGAGGGGATAGAGCTGGTACGAAATGTGCGAGACAATGATTTTGCCGCGGGTAACAATGGTTTTACGGCATTTGCGCAGAGTGACAAGCACTGTCGGATCGACTGGAATGATCCAGATACTGATCTTGATTGCCAGTCCAGCCAGGGGAGCTTGTCGCGCTATACGCTCGAGTATACTGGGGGGATGTATCAACACGCCACCTCCCCGACGGACCGCTTCTCCCGTTATATCTTTATTGATTATGATACCAATGGCGGCGAGCATGCCCTGGTCCGGAGCTTTGTGATCTGGGGCGGAGCGTCACTCCCGCCAGCGAGTGGGAGCTCGGCTACCTGTGCGGGGTCTGCTACGTGCGTTTTTACCGAGGCGTTCCTCACTAATTGGAAATGATATGACTATAACTCGTTTTCACTCTCCATCATTTCGGGGTTTTACACTGATTGAAGTATTGGTGTCGATGTTTATTTTTTCGATTATGATGGTGACAGTGTCGCAGGTCTTTGCCTCATCATTTTCTGGTTACCGGAGTACTCGGGCTATCCAGCGTGATATCGATAACGCCCAGTATTCTCTCAATGTCTTGGCCAAAGAGCTTCGGACGAGTTCGGTTGTGAATCCAGCCTCGGGGACGCTCGTCAACTCGTCTTTTGTCCAGTTTTACGACCATTCCCAGGGGAAGTGTTTTCGGTACCGAATCAACCAAGGCAATCTCCAAGTCGCCTCGGCTGATGTCGCTGACGTTGCTACGTGTGGGAGCACGAGTCTCGTATCTTTTTCGAATATTACTACCGGCGTCATCAACGGTTCGTTTCGCGTAACACCATCAACGGGTACGCCAGCCCATGTCGGCAAGGTCACCATCTCACTCGATATTTCTGAGGGTTCTAGTCACCACGCCCGTATCCAGACCACCGTGTCGCTTCGTGACTTTGGTATGTCTGGGCTCTAATTATATACGCTATGATATCCAAACCTACACATCTCCGTGGTTCAGTGCTCGTCTTTACTCTCCTCATCTTGGCCGTGATACTGTCGACAGCTCTCAGTGCTGCTGGAGTCGTGGTCCTCGGTAAGAATAGCTCACGGGCTACTGAGAAGTCCGCCCTTGCCTTTCAGATCGCCGATGGGGCGGCCGAGAATGTACTCAAGCGTATCTACAAAGATACCGACGACACGCTCAATGATTTAGCGAATGGCTTGTACCATGATCCGGAGCAGGGTGGTAACGGCCCTCGTTGCAGTGGTGGTACGGTAACGGGCGTGTTGCCATCAGCAAGTTCCGGGACGTATACCGTGACTTTTCTGGATAACAATGACGACCCACTTGAATGTAGTGGTACAGGCTATGCTACTTACAATGAATGGAGGACTAAGCTTGCAAAAATTGTTTCTTCTGGAACTTATGGTAGCGCTACTCGTGCTATTGATATCGCTATCGAACCACCAGCCTGTATCGAAGCTACAGTTGACGATGTTGATGGCAATACCTACGATACCATAGCCATCGGCAACCAGTGTTGGATGAAACAAAATATGCGGGTCGGAACTCGTATCAATAGTAGTACGGCTCAAACAAATAATAGCCCCATGGAAATTATAGAAAAGTATTGTTATAGTGATAACAATGGGAATTGTACGGCCCCGCATCCGAACGAGCCAGATGGCGGACTCTATTTGTGGGATGAGGCTATGCAGTATGACTCAAGTGAAGGAGCTCAAGGAATTTGCCCTACAGGTTGGCATATACCTACCGATAATGACTGGTATACGCTCGAGAATTTTTTGGATCCAGCTATCAATGATCCAAACGCGATGGGACCGCGGGGTGTTACTGCTGGAACTCAATTGATGCCTGGAGGAGCATCCGGATTTGAAATGAATCTGGCAGGATTCTGGCGAGGTGCATTTGTAATGGGCGGTACCATTGGGATGGCATGGTCCTCGTCAGAGTTTGATGCATCGGCTGCCTATATACGTCAAGTCGATTTAAGTCGATCCGATATAAATAGAAGTAGTGCTAATAAAACGCACTCACTTTCAGTACGTTGTATCAAAGATTAATTTAATATTGGATTGAGATTTTATGTTTACGCAATCTGGAATCCTCGCATTTTTTGTGATAGTGACAGTGTTTATGAGTGGTCTACCAATACCAGTGACTGCTTCAATAGTTCCTTGTGGTTTGAGCCAGGATGATGCGACTACTCCGCTTCCACTTGATGAATCCAAGCCCTGCACCCTCTGTCATATCGTCTTGGGTGGTCAAGGCCTGGTTGCCTGGGGTCTCAAAATCATGTCTATCATAGCTATCACGGTCATCTTTGCCATGGGTGTCCTCTACATCCTCTCAGCGGGGAATAGTGGCATGATGCAAACGGCCAAAGGAGGCATGATTGCTGCGCTCATTGGCTTTGCGGTCATGCTTTCTGCCTATCTCATAGTGAATGTCATCCTCACTGTCTTGGTAGACACAGCGAGTCCAGATAAACCCTTCCTCAATCTCACCGCTACCCAGGGTTATTTCAACTTTGCCTGTGATATTACGTCCAATGTGAATGGGAAATAAGTACTTCTTTCAAATCTCAACGCTCAAATAAGGCAGGGACAAGAGCTTGTCTCATAAAATGTCCATATTTCGGCTGAAAACCTCTCAAAGCTCGTCAGGTTATGAATATAGCCTTTCTCACTTTTCAAGATTTTCATCACGAAATCTGAACATTTTCTCAAGACATGAGATTTGAGAGAGGTACTTTTGGGAGTTTCGCTTGCTTTCGGGGGATGATATACTGAGAGATATGAGTGTCATTCCACGAGAAATAACCGAACGAGCGAAGCTGCTCCGTGAGACGATAACCAACTATCGTACGGTTCAGCATGAACAGGATATCTCACTTATCTCGCCCGAAGCACTCGATTCACTTAAGCATGAGATTGCAGAACTGGAGAATAAGTATCCCGAGCTCATCACTCCTGATTCACCGACCCAGGTAGTGGCGGGCGCCCCGGCCCCGTTTTTGAAGAAGGTCAGGCACACCGTGGCCCAGTGGTCATTTAATGATGCTTTTTCCATCGATGATATCCGGGCTTTTGATGCTCGGGTGAGGAAAGTAATCGGTGGATCACCGACCTATGACCTGGAGCTCAAGATAGATGGTCTCAAAATTGTCCTCACCTACCAGCAAGGACTACTCATGACGGCAGCGACTCGTGGTGATGGATCAGTCGGGGAGGATGTCACCCACAATATTCGTACGATTGCCTCGGTCCCGCAGCGGCTCTCTCGATCGATTGATCTCATTGCCGAGGGTGAGGTATACCTGACACGTTCGGGTTTTACTCAGTTGAATACGCTTAGGCGTGCGGCTGGGGAAGCAGAATTTGCCAATCCGCGTAACGCTGCCGCCGGCTCAATCCGCCAGCTTGATCCGGCTATTGCAGCTACACGTCCGCTTGGGGTCTTTCTCTATGATGTAGCAGAGACTTCTGAGGCATTTCCTGCGACGCAGGGTGCAGAGCTCACTTATCTCTCGGAGCTCGGCTTTCCTGTCAATCCCGAACATGCGCACGCAGAAACGATCGAGGATATACAGGCATATTGGCAGAAGTGGCAGGGCAGTGCCCGGGAACAAGTCGACTATCAGATTGATGGTATTGTGCTCAAAGTCGAGTCCAAAGCCATGCAGGAAGTGCTCGGGTATACCGGTAAAGCGCCCCGTTTTGGCATTGCCTACAAATTTCCGGCCGAGCAGGCGACGACGGTCGTTGAGGACGTCCAGGTGCAAATCGGAAGGACGGGAGCACTCACGCCGGTCGCTCATCTCCGACCGGTCCATATTGCTGGGACCACCGTCAGTAGAGCGACGCTCCACAACTTTGATGAGATCAAACGTCTCGGGGTACGTATTGGTGACACGGTCATCCTCCAAAAAGCGGGGGATATTATTCCAGAGATTGTCTCAGTGATCGAAGGGCTCCGTACTGGGAAAGAGAAGCGCATTGTTATTCCGAGACATTGTCCTATTTGTGATGCGATCGTCGAAAAGCGCACGATCGGTGGTCGTGATGGTGAGGAGGAGAGTGCGGCGCTCTATTGTTCCAACCGACGTTGCTTTGCTATCGAAAAAGAGTACCTCATCCATGCCGTTTCCAAAAAGGGACTTGATATTCCTGGCTTGGGGGAAAAAATTATGGAGCTCCTCATGAATGAGGGTTTGGTCAAAGATATAGCAGATATCTTTGCTTTGACGGCCGGTGATTTGGCGCCACTTGAGCGATTCGCAGAAAAGTCGGCGCTGAAATTATCAGATTCTATTGCAGTAGCCAAAAAGGTACCCCTGAGTAAATTTTTGTTTGCCTTGGGTATTCATCATGTCGGTGAGGAGACAGCAGAACTCATCGTTCAGAGCTTTTTGTCTCGACTTCGGGCTGAGAAGGTGGATGCTCCCCAGGCAGTAGGGCGGTTCTTTCGGGCACTTTCGACCGATGAAATCTTGGCGGTAAAAGGCATCGGCGAGTCTGTTTCGGATACTCTCGAGGCGTGGTTTGCCACCAAAGACCATCAAGCGCTTCTCGAAAAGCTGACACATGAGGGCGTGGTGATACTCCTTCCCAAAGAACGCACGCAAGCCGGAGTGTTCGCGGGTCAAACCTTTGTGCTCACGGGCGAGCTCGCTTCCTTTACAAGAGATGAGGCCAAAGCTATCATAAAGGAGCGCGGTGGCTCTGTTTCCTCGAGCGTGAGCCGAAAAACAAGCTACGTGCTGGTCGGCGCCGATCCAGGAAGCAAGTTCACGGAAGCGCAGAAGTTGGGCGTGCCGATTATTGAAGAGCAGGAATTTCGAAACATGATGGGTGTCTAAAACTCTTTCTTATGCTGTCTACTGAGGACGTCAAACACATTGCACTCTTGGCCCGTATCGGACTCCATGACGATGAGGTGCCGATGTATCAGCGCGATCTCTCCGCGGTGGTGGATTTTTTTACTGAACTCGAAAAGCTCGATACCGAGGGCGTGACCCCGATTGGACATATCACAGGCTGTTCCAATGTGTTAAGGAGTGATGAGCATGAAACCTTTGTCAATACGGGCCGTGATCAGATACTTGAGAATGCGCCAGACACCAAAGACGGCTTTCTCAAAGTAAAATCAGTATTTTAGTCATTCAAAATGATCCGAGAGTTGCATCAAAAATTAGTAGCTGGTGAATGTACCGCTGTCTCGCTCGTCGAGCAGTATTTTGCCGTGATTGAGAAGCAGGAAGGTGAGATACTGGCCTTTCTGACCCTCCGAAAGGAGCAGGCCCTCGAAGAAGCGCGTGCCGTGGACCAGCGGATTGCGAGCGGCGAAGCTATCGATCTCCTCTCGGGTATCCCCGGGGCGCTCAAAGACAATATCCTCATTGCGGGTGTCCGAGCCACGAGCGCATCCAAAGTGCTTGACAACTATATTGCGCCGTACGATGCGACCGTGGTAGCGCGACTCAAAGCGGTACAGGCGGTATTTCTCGGCAAGACCAACATGGATGAATTTGCTCTGGGGTCATCGACCGAAAGTAGCGCCTACCAGGTGACCAAGAATCCAGCTGATGTGACGCGGGTACCGGGAGGGACATCCGGTGGTTCGGCTGCGGCCGTCGCTTCTGGCGAAGTGGTGTGGGCGCTCGGGTCTGACACCGGGGGATCGATTCGTCAGCCGGCTGCGTTTTGTGGGGTGGTGGGGCTCAAGCCGACCTATGGTCGAGTCAGTCGCTACGGTCTCATGGCCGGTGCGTCGAGTCTCGATCAGATCGGACCGATTGCCCGCACGGTCGAGGATGTCGCCATCGTGTTTTCTCGCATCGCTTCGCGCGATCCGCATGATGCGACGACAGCCGATAGTGGCCATGAAAAGCGCTACGAGGATTTCCTCGATTCAGACATCAAGGGGAAAAAGATTGGCGTACCCAAAGAATACTTTTCGGAGAATCTCGACCCGAGGATTCGAGCCCTGACTGATGCTGCCTTAGAACGTTTCCGGACGCTCGGAGCCGAGGTCAAGGAGATTTCCCTCCCACACAGTTCGTATGCGCTCCCGTGCTACTACATTATCCAGCCCTGTGAAGTGAGTTCTAACTTGGCTCGCTATGACGGTATCCGCTACGGGCTGTCTGTCAACGACGAGGCACCATCTGGGCCACGGACGAGTGGACTCCTTGAGACCTATCTCGACACTCGCCGACACGGTCTCGGTCCCGAGGTCAAACGTCGCATCATGCTCGGGACGCACTCGCTGTCATCGGGCTACTACGATGCCTACTACCTCAAGGCCCAAAAAGTGCGCGCGCTCCTCAAACAAGACTTCGAGCAGGCCTTTAATGAGGTCGACTTTATCTTTTCGCCTACTACTCCCGAGCCAGCTTTCAAAATTGGTGAGAAAACGACTGATCCCCTCAAAATGTATCTCGGCGATATCTATACCGTGACGGCCAATCTGACTGGTGTCCCAGCCCTCTCGTTTCCGATTGGCACTGTGGCCGAAGAGGGGAAAGACCTCCCCATCGGGGGGCAACTCATGGGGCGTTGGTTCGATGAAGAAGGACTCCTGGCGCTTGCACATGCCTTTGAAACAAAAAGATAATTATCATGGAGGTTGATTTGACCCAAGTCGCACTCGCCATCTGGACGGCCGTCACGAATTTTCTTGATGACTCGGTTCTTTTTCTCGTGCTCAAATTCTTTCTCTTTATCTATGTCGCGGTTCTCCTGGTCGATATCGTGCTCCTCTTGGTCCTCAAGGGGCTCTCATCGGATTTGAAGACCGCACTCTATGGTACCGAGCGACCGCTCACATCCAAAAACAAGCTGATCAAGCGCTGGGAGGCGATCCTCGCCCGGATGGAGAGTGCCAACCCGTCTCAGTACAAGGTGGCCCTCCTCGAGGCTGATGCTATGGCCGGCGAGATCTTGGACGAAATTGGTTTCCCAGGACCAACCATGAAGGAGAAGCTCGAGGGAGTCAAAGGAGGCCAGCTTGAGACCAGGGACCGTCTGGCCGAATCCCATGAGGTACGCAATCAGATTGTCCATGATGCGACCTTTGTTTTGGACAAAGACGAGGCCCTCCGGCACCTCGAGAATTTCCGGGCATTTTTTGACGAAGTAGAGCTATTCTAGCTTGCCCTGTGTAATTCTGCCCGAGGGGCAGACCGGCTTTGCCGATTACACAGGGTAAATTGACCCCGCACCTTTTCTAGGGAAAACGTAGATAGTTGCCAGTCTGAGTCGCTAGGCGACTACGTCCCGCATCTTTTTCCTATATGAGTCTTTCTCGGAAAAGGTGCGGGGTTGACGCCACCCTCATTTTCTGGTAGTCTCTCCTTACAAAGCCCTCGGGGCTTTTTTTAAGAGGGAAAAAGAAATATGCAGGCAATTATCAAGTTTCTTGGGGAGGCCAAGGTAGAATTGGCTCGGGTCAATTGGCCCACTCAAAAGGAGATTATCCGCTATACGATACTCGTAGTAGTGATGAGTTTGACGGTAGCGATATTTCTCGGTGCTCTCGATTTTCTCTTTAGTTATCTCGTCGAAACGTATCTTCTTCAGTAACCTATTTATTTGAGATTGGCATATGGCAAAGCAAACTCAACATCATGGTCGCGCCTGGTATGTGCTCCATACCTATTCTGGTTATGAGGACAACGTCGCTCGCAACCTGAAGCAGCGTATCGAGTCTATGGATATGCAGGAGCTTATCTTTGATGTCTTAGTGCCCAAGGAGAAGAAGATCAAGATCAAGGGTGGCAAGCGCGTCGTCGTAGAAGAGCGCATCTATCCTGGCTATGTCCTCGTCGATATGATGGTGACAGATGCTTCGTGGTATGTGGTCCGCAATACGCCGAACGTCACGGGCTTTATCGGTCTCGGTACCACTCCGACTCCCGTCGATACCAAAGAAATCGAAGGACTGAAGAAGCGCATGGGTGTCGCCGAACCGAAGTACAAGATTGATGTCCATGTCGGTGATGCGGTGATGATTGTCGACGGACCGTTCAAAGAGTTTGAAGGCAAGATTCAGGAAGTGGATGAAGAGAAGGGCAAGGTCAAGGTACTCGTCTCTATCTTCGGTCGTGAGACCCCAGTCGAGCTCGACTTCCTTCAAGTCAAGAAGAACTAATTGGTGAGATTGATATACATTTATGGCCAAAGCAATTAAGACCGTTATTAAGCTCCAGATTCCTGCCGGCAAAGCCAATCCAGCTCCTCCGGTCGGACCAGCTCTTGGACAGCACGGACTGAACATCCAGGATTTCTGCTCCAAGTTTAACGCTGCCACCCAGGATCGCATGGGTGATATCGTTCCAGCAGAAATTACGGTGTTCGAGGATCGCACCTTTACCTTTGCACTCAAGACCTCTCCCGCCTCTGATCTCCTGAAGAAAGCGGCCGGTATCGCCAAAGCTGCCGCCAATCCACTCAAGGACAAGGCTGGCCAGGTGACTCAGGCTCAACTGCGTGAGATCGCTGAAAAGAAAATGACCGACTTGTCTGCCAACGACGTGGATGCTGCCATGAAGATCATCGCTGGCTCTGCTCGTTCGATGGGTATCAAAGTGACCGACTAGGTCGGTCATCCCGTACGAGATACGGGATCCAGAAATGTATTTATTTAAATTCAGTAATTGTGGGAGTCTGAGCGAAATCGAAGACGTTACTACCACGACAATACTATGAAACACGGGAAAACATACCGTAGCGTAGCTGAGAAGATGGAAGGAACCAAGGAGTACACCATAGAAGAGGCGGTGGCTTTTTTAAAGGAGCACAAGACAGCTAAATTCGACGAAGCGGTCGAAATCCACACCCATCTTGGCATCAACCCCAAGAAGTCCGATGAAATGGTCCGGGCGACCGTTATCCTCCCTCACGGCACTGGCCGGAGCCAAAAGGTAGCCGTCATCACGACGACCAAGGAGAAAGAAGCCGAGGAGGCCCAGGCTGACCTCGTGGGTGGTGAAGAAATCATCGCCGATATCAAGAGTGGTAAGCTCTCTCCTGGTACGCACTTTGACGTTATCCTCGCTACACCTGAAATGATGCCCAAGCTCGCGGTCATCGCCAAGATTCTCGGTCCCAAGGGTATGATGCCATCACCGAAGACTGAGACTGTGACGGTCAAGATCAAGGAGGCGGTAGAAATGCTCAAGAAGGGGAAGAAAGTGAGCTTCAAGAATGATGATACCAGTAACGTCCATCAGGTCATTGGCAAGCTGTCTTTTTCTGCCGAGAACTTGGTTGAGAACTACCGAACATTCCGCGAGACGCTCGACAAATCCAAGCCAGAAAGCATGAAGGGCAAGCTCGTGAAGTCACTCTCCATCTGCACCACGATGGGCCCGAGCCTGAAGCTCAAGGCATAGTTTGGAAGCTTGACTTCCAAATTCTATAAGCTATCAGCTAATCGTTATAAGCTGCCCCCTATGATCCTCTCAGATCGTGATATCAAAAAGGAGCTCAAGTCGAAGGAAATCACCATCAAGCCATTCAAGCCCGAGTGTCTCCAACCAGCGAGCTATGATGTCCACCTTGATCGCCATTTTCTCGTCTTCAATGTCAACTCGAACTTTGTCATCGATCCGCGTGATATCTCTCGGGACTTGATGAAAAAGGTCTCTATTACCAAAACAGAGCCCTTTATCCTCCATCCAGGGGAGTTTGCGCTAGGCGTGCTCCTCGAAGAGACGGGAGTTTCTGACAAGCTCGTGGGCCGTCTCGAGGGTAAGTCCTCACTCGGACGTCTCGGTCTCATCATCCATACGACCGCTGGGTTCCTGGATGCTGGCAACTGCCTCAAGATGACTCTTGAACTCTTTAACGCTGGGCGCATCCCACTCAAGCTCTATGCAGGGATGCCTATCGGTCAGATGGCCTTTGAGTACCTCTCCTCACCCTGTGAGCGACCCTACGGCTCGAAGGGACTCAATAGTAAGTACCTCGGTGACACCAGACCCCAGGCCTCCAAGATGCATCTCAATTTTACCCCTGCACCAAAAAGTCGAAAACGTTAAACACTTCGAGCTACCTACTCTTTTTGGTGGGGCAGGTTCAAGAAAAAAGCTCCTCAAAATAGTAGCCTTTGGCTTATTTAAGGGAAAGTCAGTGAAAAATCATTGACTTTTTCTGTTTTTAGGCGTATATTATACTGTTGTTTAAAAATCTATACTTTTGCCATAGCAGAAAGTGGCTTCATTTAGGCCTTTCTCTGCTATGGCAAACTCGAGGATTCGAGAGCCCGCTAGCGCCTGCAAAGGAGATAGACCATGTCCAAAAATGACATGCTCGCCCCCATCGTTCGTGCCATCGTGGGTATCCCGCAAGAACGTCTGGGAGTGATACTTGACACCATCAACAAGGTCGGCGGTGCTGACGGTGAGCTTTGGCGGACACGTTTCGCCGAAGTGCTTCGCGAAGGAGTGAAGGGAGCAGTCCTGTCACCCGAAGCGCCGCTCGACATCCTCATTCGCGTCGACCGTTTCGTTCGTCCCGTCTATCCCGACTGGGTGAAGACGGTGATGCACCCGGAACTGGAAGCCACCGGCCCGGTCGAATACGACTTGGGAACCATCGACCCCTGGCTCCATGACGGGCAGAAGAACGGCTGCTACATGGAAGGGAACAAGCTTTACGAGTATCTGAAAGAAAAGAAGATGCTCGAAGGCTGTCTGTCCCTCCGTGACGGCGAAGAAATCCAGAAGAAAGGCCTGGCCGTTTTTCGGAAGTTCTTCCGAGGCAAAGCGATCTGTCTCTGGAAATCAGTTGTGCTGTTCCGCAATGGCAATCTCTACGTCCCGTTTCTCTACGAGGACGGCGTCAAGGTGGTGCTCTTCTGGCGCTGGCTCGACCGTGACTGGTACGACGACGACCCTGCGGCGCGCTTCGCAAGTCCTCTGGACTAAGCCACTTAGCGCTCACAGCGCTTTGTCACTTGGTCCTTTGACTTCTCTTCTCTCGGAAACCACGTGTGGTTTCCGAGAGATATTTTTTTATGCTAAACTATCCAGTGGTAGTAGGTGAATCTTGCAGAAGACTACGGTTTTCCGCGGCTGAATCCAGTATCCACACATCGAGAGTCTTTTCAATCACGGTTGAAAAGGGAGTGATGTGTGTAGCCACTTCATCCTTTGACGAACTCAGGGTATCCTGAGTGAAGTCGAATGGACAAAAAATGAAGATACTTGGTATACAGTGCTATGGCATTTGAGATGCCGAATACGATACAACCCGGAGAGTACTCAAGGGGTGGTGGCATAGATGGCACTGTGTATATTTGTGCAGAACCGCAATGGCAATCTCTACGTCCCGTATCTCTACGAGAACGACGACAAGGTGATGCTCAACTGGCACTGGCTCGACAATGACTGGAACGACAACAACCCTGCGGCGCGCTTCGCATCTCTCTTCATTTCTCTTCCATCAATTCGTTGTTTGGTAGAGTTTTCTTTTTCAGTTGTCCTTGCCAGCCACCAAGCATACGACCGACTTCATCAATCTGTACTGAAAGTGCTAGGTATTTCTTGTTCTCGAGGGACTTGAGTTCCCAAAGAATCATGAGGAGTACCTTGAGGGTATCCATCTTGCGAATAGCATGACGGACGTAAGGGAGCTTTTCTTCTGGTGAGAGGAAAGCGGCTGTGACGACAGCTGAGATGACATCAACAAACAAATCGTCAATCTTCTGGCCTAGCGAGTAGCGGTGAGTTTTGGGTAAAACATTCAAAAAACTATACCACAACGCATATGCTTCCTTCAATTTTTGAACAATGGGTAACAACGTCGGGGGGGGGTATTAGTTGATGAGACATACAGAGAAAAAAAGAAGTTAAGTTTCACTTACTATAATATCATCTCTCCCGAAAATCTCCTCGAGGCCTGGAAGGAGTTCGTACGAGGCAAGACCAAGAAAAAGGACGTGCAAGCATTCGAATTGCACCTGATGGACAATATCCTCTCTCTTCATCGTGACCTCATAAACAAAACCTATACCCACGGTCCCTACCATGCCTTCCGTATCTCTGACCCAAAACCCCGTTCTATTCATAAGGCCAGCGTGAGAGACCGCCTCCTCCATCACGCCATCTATCGTATCTTCTATCCGTTCTTTGATCGGACCTTTATCGCTGATTCCCACTCCTGTCGAATAGGGAAAGGCGCGCATAAGGCCCTCAACCGATTCAGAGCCTTTGGCAGGAAGGCTTCCAAAAACCACACCAAGACCGTCTTTGTCTTGAAAGGCGACGTGAGAAAGTGCTTTGCTTCGGTCAATCAAGTAGTTCTTATGAGTATCCTCAAGAAAGGCATCACTAACCCGGATACTTTGTGGCTCCTCGAGAGAGTGATCATGAGCTTTGGCTCAAGGAGAGAAAGAGAGAGCCTGCCCGCCACAATGCAAAGCTTTGGGCGGGGGCTCCCTCTTGGCAACCTCACCTCCCAACTCCTTATCAATATCTATCTCAATGAGCTCGACCAGTTTGTGAAGCACCGAGTCAAAGCCAGATACTACATTCGCTATGCTGACGATTTTGTGATTTTCTCCCAAAACAAGGAAGAACTGAAAGATATACTGACTCTCATAGATGCGTTCTTGCAACTTAACCTGAGACTGACGCTTCATCCGGATAAAGTGCTTGTCAAAACCCTGGCTTCTGGTGTCGATTTCTTGGGCTGGGTCCATTTTCCCGATCACCGAGTCCTCCGGACAGTGACTAAAAAACGCATGATGAAGAGGATACAAGAAACTGAGTGGAAAGAAGAGACCATGGCGTCGTACCTCGGGATGCTGTCACATGGGAATGGGAGGAGGTTACAAGGGAAAATACTGAATGTGTATGGCAAATGACGGGTTTGCGGATGTGGGAAGAGTACGATAAAATAACAGATATCCACCCCAGAGCAAGCTCTTTATACAAAACGAATAAGGTTCGTTTTGTTCCGCGGCAGGCCGCGGGGTGTAGTCTGTTTTTACCGGC
>JACCDG010031652.1_pt1 | contig 22720 bp, 21 predicted proteins | sample 7442471 | NCBI WGS metagenome assembly JACCDG01 (sample SAMN15323444, study PRJNA562643) | freshwater metagenome | isolation source: river surface water | place: USA:Blue River Watershed | collected 2017-08-17 | reverse complement strand
GTCGACCTGCGCCGCTTCCGGCTGGCGGACTTCCGCCGGCACATCGGCCTGGTGCTCCAGGAGCCCTTCCTGTTCTTCGGCACGATCGCGGAGAACATCGCCTACGGCAAGCCCGACGCCACGCGCGAAGAGATCGTCGCCGCAGCCCGAGCAGCCCATGCACATGAGTTCATCTTGCGCCTGCCGCACGGTTACGACTCACTGGTGGGTGAGCGTGGTCAAGGTTTGTCTGGCGGTGAACGCCAGCGCATCTCGATCGCCCGCGCCTTGCTGATTGACCCGCGCATCCTGATCATGGACGAGGCCACCTCTGCGGTGGACACCGAAACCGAAAAGGAAATCCAAAAAGCATTGGACAACCTGGTGCAAGGCCGCACCACCATCGCCATTGCGCACCGTTTGTCCACCCTGCGCAAGGCCGATCGCCTGGTCGTGATGGACCGCGGCCAAGTGGTCGAAGTGGGCCCGCATGATGAATTGATGGCCAAACAAGGTGCCTACTGGCGCCTGTATGAAGCCCAGGCCCGCAAGGCAGAACAGGATGTCGTATGAAGCCAAGTTTGAACCTGAGCCGCAATGCCTTTGGCAAATTGGTCTACACCGATGAAGCTGGCGTGGATCACATTGGCGTGACCCCTGTGCGCGCCTTCCCCATCGCCGCCCCCAACGAAGGCCTGTCCATCGTCAGTGTCGATGGCCATGAACTGAGCTGGGTAGACCGCCTGACCGACCTGGCCGCCGACGCACGCCAACTGATTGAAGAAGAACTGGCGGTGCGTGAGTTCACGCCCTCGATCAGCCGGATAGCCAAGGTGTCCACCTTCTCCACCCCCAGCACCTGGGATGTCATCACAGACCGAGGCCAGACCCAATTGATCTTGAAGTCTGAAGACGACATCCGACGCCTGGCAGAAGGCCAATTGCTCATCGCCAGTAGCAGCGGCTTGCAATACCGCATCCACAACTGGCTGGACCTGGACAAGGCATCGAAGAAGTTGCTGGAGCGCTTTCTGTAATGACCGAGAATGCGTCCCCAGGTGGGGTGACCCGCGTGCTGTCGCTCATCCCGCCGATGACGCAGCTCAACACGCCCTACCCCTCCACGGCCTACATCACGGGCTTTTTACGATCGCGTGGCGTGCCCGCCATGCAAGACGACCTGGCCTTGAAGCTGGTGCTGCGCCTGTTCAGCGTCGAAGGACTGACTGCCGTCATGGAGCGCGTACAAGCCGTGCCGCCCAAAAAGCGCACACCTGCCCTGCATGCCTTTGTGGACCAGTTCGAGCGTTATTGCGCCACCATCGGCCCCACCTTGCGTTTTTTGCAGGGGCGCGACCCTACGCTGGGCCACCGCATCTGCAACCGCAGCTTTCTGCCTGAAGGCCCCCGCTTTGATGCCATCGAGGCCTACACCATTGGTGAAGAAGGCGACGACCCCATCGGTTGGGCCTTTGGTGCCCTGGGCATGCACGACCGCGCCAAGCACCTGGCCACGCTGTACCTGAACGACCTGGCCGATGTGCTGCGCGACGCGATTGACGAACGATTCCAGTTCGTCCGTTATGCGGAATCATTGGCCGCCAGCCAAGCCACCTTTGATCCATTGGCCCAGGCTTTGGCCGCGCCCCGCAACCTGGTTGACGACCTGTTGTGCGAGTTGGCGATTGACGCCGTCCAACGCCACCAACCGCAACTGGTGCTGGTGTCCACGCCCTTCCCTGGCAATGTGTACGCCGCGTTCCGGATTGCTCAAGCCATCAAGGCGCATGACCCCAGCATCGTCACCGCATTGGGTGGTGGCTTCGTCAACACCGAGCTGCGCGAGTTGAGCGAGCCCCGCGTGTTCGACTACTTTGACTTCGTCACCTTGGACTCGGGTGAGCGCCCTTTGCTGGCTTTGCTGGAACACCTGCAGGGCAAACGATCCGCGCAACGCCTGGTGCGAACCTTTGTGCGAGATGCTGAGTCGGGTCAAGTCAAGTACATCAACTGGGCCGAGCCCGATGTGCCCTTTCCCGAAGTGGGCACCCCGACGTGGGACGGTCTGCCGGTCAATGAGTACCTGTCCTTGCTGGACATGCTCAACCCCATGAACCGCCTGTGGTCTGACGGCCGCTGGAACAAGCTGACCGTGGCTCATGGCTGCTACTGGAAGAAGTGCAGCTTCTGCGACGTCAGCCTGGACTACATCTCGCGATACGAGGTCGCATCGGCCGAGATCCTGGTCGACCGCATTGAAGCCATCGTCAAAGAAACCGGCCAGACCGGGTTTCACTTTGTAGACGAAGCCGCGCCCCCCAAAGCCCTCAAGGCGCTGGCGCATGAACTGATCAAGCGCAAGCTGCAAATCTCATGGTGGGGCAACATCCGCTTTGAAAAGTCCTTCACGCCCGAGTTGTGCCAACTGCTGTCTGACAGCGGCTGCATCGCCATCTCAGGTGGACTGGAAGTGGCCTCTGACCGCTTGCTGGCCTTGATGAAAAAAGGGGTGTCGGTCGAACAGGTAGCTCAAGTCACCCGGTCCTTCACCGAGGCGGGCGTGTTGGTGCATACCTACCTGATGTATGGCTTCCCCACCCAGACGGTGCAAGACACGGTGGACGCACTGGAATACGTGCGCCAGTTGTTTGAAAACGGTTGCATCCAAAGCGGATTCTTTCACCGCTTTGCCTGCACCGTGCACTCACCCGTGGGCCAGAACCCCGATGAATACGGGGTCAAGCTGCAAGCCTTGCCACCTGTGTCATTCGCCAAAAACGACATCGCCTTCATCGACCCCACCGGCGTTGATCACGATGCCATGGGCGTGGCGCTGAAAAAAGCCATCTACAACTTCATGCACGGCGTGGGACTGGAATCAGACGTTCGCAGCTGGTTCAATGTGCGCGTGCCCCGCCCGACTGTGCCCAAACACTGCATTGCAAAAGCCCTGGACGCCATCTGATGTTTGAAGACCTGCAACCCGCCATCGTGTGGCAGCACTTTGCCACCCTGTGCCGCATCCCGCGCCAATCCAAACAAGAAACCGCTCTGCGAAGCCATCTGCAGCAATGGGCGCAAGAGCGGTCCTTGCAAACGGTGGTCGACACCGCTGGCAACCTGATCATCCGCAAGCCCGCCAGCGCAGGCTACGAAACCGCACCCGGTGTGGTCTTGCAAGCCCATCTGGACATGGTCTGCCAAAAGAACGCTGGCTCCACGCACGACTTTGCCCGTGACCCAATTACCACCGTCATCCAGGACGGATGGGTACAAGCGCCCGACACAACCTTGGGCGCGGACAACGGCATGGGCGTGGCCATGATCCTGGCGGTGCTGGAAGACAGCACCTTGCAACACGGCCCCATTGAAGCCTTGCTGACCGTTGACGAAGAAGCCGGCATGGGTGGAGCACATGGCCTGCAACCGGGCTTGCTGCAAGGCAGCCTGATGCTGAACCTGGACACCGAAGAATGGGGTGAGTTTTACCTCGGGTGTGCCGGTGGTGCCGACGTCAATGTCGAACGGCCAGGCCAAGCCATCGCCTGCCCACCTGATCACGCCACCGTTCGGATCACTTTGAACGGCCTGCGTGGTGGGCACTCAGGCGTCAACATCCATGAGGGACGCGGCAACGCCATCAAACTGCTGGTGCGCGTGCTGGCTGACCTGAGCCCACGCTATGGCGTCCAACTGGCGCAACTGCAAGGCGGCACCGCCCGCAATGCCCTGCCGCGCGAGGCCTTCGCCACCGTCACCGTTCCGGCTGATCAACTCAGCGCTGTGCAAGCAGCCCTCGCCAACTGGCACACGCTGCTGCAAGCCGAATGGTCGGACATTGAACCCAAGCTGCAACTCTCGGTTAAAGCCACTGCCGCGGCAACCACGGTGCTGTCATCTGCTGAACAAGCCATTTGGCTCAACAGCCTGCAAGCGGCGCCACATGGCGTCAAACGCATGAGCTTGCGCGTGCCCGGCGTGGTGGAGACATCCAACAACCTGGGGATGGTCGACATCCAGGCGCAGCACGGCTCCTGCAACTTCATGGTCCGCTCACTGATCAGCAGCGGCACACAAGCTCTGACTGACGAGATCGTGAGCCTGTTTGCTCTGTCAGGCACATCCGCCGTGGCATCTGGCCACTACCCTGGTTGGGCACCCAATCCGGCATCGCCCTTGCTGGCGCGCTGCCAAGCTGTTTACCGACGTGATCATGGGCAAGACGCCAAGATGCAGGTCATCCACGCGGGGCTGGAATGTGGGCTGATTGCCGCCCAATATCCGGGGATGGACATCGTGTCTTTTGGCCCGACGATCCGGGGCGCGCACGCACCGGGTGAATCGGTTGAGATCGCTTCCGTATCCCAAACTTGGAACTTGTTGACAGCCATCCTCGCTGCCATACTGGACTGATCGCCACGCGGCAACGCGAAAGGATCGTTCATGGCCTCACCGTGCAGTGAATGGGACACCGTCGCCTTGGTTTTGCAAGGCGGGGGCGCATTGGGCTCGTACCAAGCGGGTGTGGTTGAAGGCCTGCTTGAGGCAGGCATTGAGCCAGACTGGATTGCCGGCATTTCGATCGGCGCACTCAATGCTGCCATCATTGCTGGCAATGCGCCTGACCGACGCCTAGCTCAATTGCAAGGCTTTTGGGAGACGATCTGCAGCCCACCAAGAGGGCTGGGCATGCCGCACATGCCCACCGTTTTGGAACAGGTCTTCGGCACACCTTTGAGCAAGCTTCGCAGCCACACAGAGGCCAGCTTGACGCTGGCATTGGGGCAAAACGGATTCTTTCAGCCCCGAGGCATCAGCCCATGGTTAGGCTTGCCTGAACCGGTCACCGAAGTCAGCTTCTACGACACGTCGACCCTCAAGTCCACATTGGAGCGTTTTGTCGATTTCGATCGCATCAATGCGGCAGAGACCCGGGTTTCAGTGGGTGCGGTCAATGTGCAAACGGGCAACTTCACTTACTTCGACAACACACAAGGCCCGGCAAAGGGGGCCATGCGGCCAGAGCATTTCATGGCGTCTGGGGCCCTACCTCCGGGGTTTCCTGCCATTGAGGTGCAAGGCCAGTATTACTGGGACGGAGGCCTGGTCTCCAACACCCCCTTGGCTGAGATCCTGCACGCCAGACCTCGACGCAACACCTTGACCTTTCAGGTCGATTTATGGAGCGCCAAGGGGCCACTGCCCACCAATGTGCTGGATGCGCAAGAGCGCCAAAAAGACATCCAATATTCAAGCCGGACACGCGCCATCACTGACGTGATGCAGCACGAACAGCGTAACCGGCACCTGTTACGTGAATTGCTGGACTTGATCCCGCAATCAGAACGGCAGACCAATCCTTGGTGCCTTCAGGCCGCACAAGAAGCCTGCGCCAGGCAATACGCCGTGATCCATTTGATCTACCAAGACAAAGAGTGGGAAGGCCAAGCCAAGGATTACGAGTTCAGCTTTCAAACCATGCAAACGCATTGGCATACGGGCCTGAAGGACATCCGGCAAACTTTACTGCACCCGCAGTGGCTCACCCTCCCGCCCGCAGGGCAGGAGTTTGTCACCTACGATCAACACCGCTCGCCTTGATCAGGCTTCTTGAGGCTCCAGCAAGCGGGCCAACAAGGCTCCGCTGAACTTGGTATCCAGCGGAATCTGCACACGCAAGGGGCTACCTGGCGCAACGTCGATTGGGTTGCCTTCCAGATTGCGCATGGCTTCCAGCTTCACGATCTGGTTGCCAGCAGGGTGAATGATCTCGATGTGATCGCCCACGGCGAATTTGTTCTTTACCTCGACTTCAGCCCAACCATCGGCCACACCCCGCACCTCAGCCACAAACTTGCTGCGCTGAAATTCGGAATGCCCAGTGATGTAGTTTTGGTAGTCCTGCGCGGGGCGGCGTTCCAACAAGCCACCGGTGTAACCGCGGTTGGCCATGCCTTCCAGTTGCAGCAACAAGTCCTTGTTGAACGGCTTGCCGGCTTGGGCATCGTCAATGGCCTGGCGATACACCTGAGCCACACGGGCCACGTAGTAAAGCGACTTGGTGCGGCCTTCCACCTTCAATGAATCGATGCCCATTTTGACCAAGCGCTCAACGTGCTCGACGGCGCGCAGGTCTTTGGAGTTCATGATGTACGTGCCGTGCTCATCTTCCATGATGGGCATCAACTCGCCAGGGCGGCCTGCTTCTTCGATCAGGTAGACCTGGTCCGCTGCAGGGTGGCGCTTGCCATCGCCACAAGCCGAGAACGCTTTTTCAGCGTCTTCCTGCTCCTTGGCGAAATTGAAATCACCGTCCAATTTGATCGGAATGACCTCACCCGTGTCGGACGACTGCGTGCCCTGGTAGGTGTTGTACTCCCACCGGCATGCATTGGTGCAAGTGCCTTGGTTGGGGTCTCGGCGGTTGAAATACCCCGACAACAGACAGCGACCTGAGTAGGCGATGCACAGCGCGCCATGCACGAACACCTCAATTTCCATGGTCGGGCATTCCTGGCGGACCTTCTCGATCTCATCCAAGCTCAACTCGCGCGACAAGATGATGCGCTGCACGCCCATCTTTTCCCAGAACTTCACGGTGGCAAAGTTGGTGGTATTGGATTGCACCGACAGGTGAATCGGCACCTCGGGCCACTTCTCGCGCACCATCATGATCAGGCCAGGGTCAGCCATGATGATGCCGTCAGGCTTCATCTCGATGATGGGTTCGATGTCACGCAGGTAGGTGCGCACCTTGTCGTTGTGCGCCAGCAGGTTGCTGGTCACATACAGTTTTTTGCCACGTTGCTTGGCTTCCTGAATGCCTTGCTGCAGTTGCTCCAGGCGAAACTCGTTGTTGCGAGCGCGCAGGGAGTAACGCGGCTGGCCGGCGTAGACCGCATCGGCGCCAAAGTCATAAGCTGCACGCATTTTTTCAAGCGAGCCGGCGGGCAAAAGCAATTCAGTAGCAGAACGTGTCATAGACCGCTATTGTGCCGCGTTGTACCGCACTGAGTCCGCCCCTGGCCCAGCGAAGATCGCCCGTCAGTGCGACAATTTCGCGCATGAGTTCACACGCCGATTCCGCCCCGCAGCCCGCCACACCCGACGAGCCCCTTTTTCACATCTCGTTTTACAAGTTTGTGGCCCTGCCCGACCCCGATGCGGTGGCCGAAGTGCTGCGTGAACTGACTGCCAAACTGACGGGCAGCATCCTGGTGGCAGAAGAAGGCATCAACGGCGTCCTCGCCGGCACGGCCCCCCATCTGGCTGAGGCTGAACACGCCCTGGCGCACGACCCGCGCCTGGGTGGCGCCTTCACGGATGTGGTCTACAAGCGCAGCGCCTGCAAAACCCGCCCGTTCTGGAAGGTCCGCATTCACCGCAAACGCGAAATCGTGGCCTTCGGCATCGATGGCATCACCGGCATCACAGACAACCGTGAGGCGGCCAACCATGTCTCGCCCGAGCAATGGCGTGACCTGATTGAACGCGAAGACGTGGTCGTGCTGGACAACCGCAACAGCTTTGAATACCGGCTGGGCCGCTTCAAAAATGCGGTCGACCCCAAAGTCAACAACTTCCGCGACTTCCCTCAGTACGTGCAGGACCACGCTGAGCAATGGAAGGCCGAAGGCAAAAAAGTCGCCATGTACTGCACCGGGGGCATCCGCTGCGAAAAAATGAGCAGCTGGATGCAAGACAAAGGCTTGGACGTCTACCAACTGGAAGGCGGCGTGCTCAACTACTTCCTGACCATGCCCGATGCCGACAAGGACTGGCAAGGCGAGTGTTTTGTGTTTGACAGCCGCGTGGCGATCGACACCCACATGCAGGAAACCGACACCACCATCGACCAGGTCTACGACCCCGACGAGCCCGAAGAAAAATGGCGACTGGAGCGCGCGCACCGCTTGGATCAATGAAGTACCAGCCCCCCACGGTCGACGGGGTCAGCCCCAGCGCCTTGGCCTTGCCGGGGGGCTCATGGCCCCTGTTGCTGGACTACCTGGCCCACAGGCTGCCATTCGTATCCCGGGCGGAATGGGCTCAACGCATGGCCATGGGCGACGTGCTCGATGACCAAGGCCACCCCTTGCGCACCGAATCGCCATACAAGCCCCACAGCAAGGTCTACTACTACCGCCGGTTAAGCCAGGAAGCCCCCATTCCATTTGAAGAATCGGTGCTGTTTCAAGACGACTACCTGGTCGTGGCCGACAAGCCTCACTTCCTGCCTGTGACGCCATCGGGTCGTTACGTTCAAGAAACCTTATTGGTACGGCTCAAGCGCAAACTGGGCATCGACACCCTGACCCCCATGCACCGCATTGACCGAGACACATCTGGGCTGGTGCTGTTTTCGATCCGGCCAGACACCCGGGCTGCTTACCAGCAACTGTTTCGAGACAAGACCATCCGCAAGCACTACGAAGCCATTGCCCCTCGTTGTGACACCTTGACCTGGCCTGTGACCCACCGCAGCCGCCTGCAGGAAAGCGCCCAGTTCATGGCCATGGAAGAAGTGCCCGGCGCTCCCAATGCCGAAACTTTGATCGACGTGATCGAGCACCGGGGCCACTTGAGCCGCTACAGCTTGCAACCCATCACGGGCCAAAAGCACCAATTACGGGCGCACATGTCCGCCCTTGGCCTGCCCATCGTGGGTGACTTGATCTACCCCGTTTTGCAACCAGACGGCATCCCGGACTACACCCGGCCCTTGAAGCTGCTGGCCAAATCAGTGGCCTTCACCGACCCCGTCACCGGCCAGTTACGGCAGTTTGAAACTCAGCGCCAACTGGACTGGCCTGCCGACTCAAACCCTTGACATCAAGCGCGTGACATCGGCTCGCCCATGCGAACCGGCGTGGTCGCCTGCCAAGTGGGGTTGAACTGAACGTGCCCCTCTTTGGGGAACAGCAACACCACGGTCGAACCCAACAAGAAGCGCCCCATTTCATCGCCCTTCTTCAGCACGATGTTCTGGTCTTCATAACGCCATTCACGCACCTGACGTGTACGCGGTGGGTTGACCACGCCGTGCCAGACGGTGGCCATGCTGCCCACAATCGTGGCGCCGACCAAGGTCAGCACAAACGGGCCAGTGGCCGTTTCAAACACGCACACCACGCGCTCGTTACGGGCAAACAAGCCGGGTACGCCACGCGCTGTGGCTGGGTTCACCGAGAACAAATCGCCGGGCACATAAATCATGCGCGTCAGGCGGCCATCGCAAGGCATGTGGATGCGGTGGTAGTCCTTGGGGCTCAGGTAAATCGTGGCAAAACTACCGTCCTCAAATTGAGAAGCCAGGTCAGCATCGCCCCCCACCAACGCCTGGGTGGAATAACTGTGGCCCTTGGCCTGAAAAATCTGGTCCTGCTTGATGGCGCCAAGCTGGCTGACGGCACCATCAACAGGCGACACCAGCGCCGTTTGCGCCATGGGTCGAGCCCCCGCCTTCAACGGCCGGGTAAAAAATTCATTGAAAGTGGGATAGGCCGCAAAGTCTGGATTGGCGGCTTCGGCCATGTTCACGCCGTACTTGCCCGCAAACCACTGGATGAACGATGTGGTCACCCCGCCGCCACGGATATTGGCCAACTTGCCTGCCAGGGCAGTCAAAGCCTGCTTGGGCAGGATGTATTGGGACAAAACAAACAAACGATCAGACACGGCATATCCTCAAGGCGCGAACCAGACGCACCACAGGGCGACGATTCTATCGGGGTTGACCTACCGCAAGTTCTTCAACGTGCGGCCGGAGAGAATGAATCCGTGATTTCCCGCAGGAGCCGACATGCCAGCAACCCAAACTTCGACCCCATCCGCCAAATCACCAGCCCAGGAATTGAGCGTCGAACCTTTTGACGTGCTGGATGAGACCCACCAGCAAATCGCCACCGCACTCAAGCAATTGCAAAGCTTGGTTGAACACCTCAGGGACAATGGGGTGGATGACCACGCCAAAGACAGCGCACGCAGCCTGTTCCAGTTCTTCATGAACTCGGCCAGGCAGCACCATCTGGATGAAGAAAAGCACGTCTTTCCGCAGTTGATCAACAGCGGCGATGAGCAACTCGTTCAGACGACTTTGCGCCTGCAACAAGACCACGGATGGATTGAGGAAGACTGGTTGGAGTTGGCCCCTCAGCTCGAATCCATCTCAGCCGGCTACAACTGGTACAACATTGAGCAACTTGAGCACGCCGTGCCTGTGTTTGCTGCGCTGTACCACGATCACATCCGCTTGGAAGAATCTCTGATTTACCCCGAAGCACGCGCCCGCATTTCTTCATGGGATTTGAGCGGCATGGGTCGTGAAATGGCCTCTCGCCGCAGGCCCGATCGCAAGGCAGCCTAAACCGCCAGCCTCAGTCTCTGTGCACCCATAAGTCAGCGATCACGGGGCGGTGGTCCGAAGGTTCTTTGGCCCCCGCTTCACAGTGGGCCACGCCGATCTCATCGCTGACCAGAATGTGGTCAATCCGGTTGATCGACAAGCCGGGGCGCAACGAATGGCCATGCGTGTAGCCATAGCCCATGCCTGCCGTAGAGAAGGCGTCACGCAAACCGGCCTGCAATAGAGTTTGAACCACCAACGAACGCTCTGGTGCATTCAAATCGCCTGCCAAGATCACCGGATGTTGACGCTGCGAGACAACATCGGCCAGCGTCTTGGCTTGCATCAGCCGATCCGCCACGTTGCCGGCCCACACCCCGCGCCCTTCCCAATACAGATGACGCAGTGCATTCAAACCCTCACGTGGAGACACCAGGTGCACATTGATCAGATCCACATCTTTACCGTGCATCGCCACCACGCAGTGCACATAGGTGTGTGGCTCATCTCGGTATGAGATGAATCCTTGTCGACAGTCACGCAAAGGAAACCGGCTCGCTACGATGTACTGACCAAAGGCATAAGTTTGCCTGTCACCCACCAACCGTTTGGCCTGCTCCGGCATCGGCACGCGCTCCGCGCCTGCCTCCCCCGCATCTTGCATCACGACAATATCGGGATTGTGCGTCGCAATTTCCCAGGCAACGCGACCTAAACCGCCAGGTTCATGGGTGTTGAGAAATGCTTTGATGTTGTACGTCATCAAGCGAACTCGGCCATGCCCCGCATCGCCCCGAGACAACGCCAACCCCATCACAGGACCGAGCACCACCAACAAAGCCGCTCCTGCCAACACGCGCCAGCGCCAACCTTGCGTCAACGACAAAGCAAACGTCAGGATGACCGGGGGCAACAGCCCCCAGTACGGTGCGTACTGCCAGGCTGCCAGCAGCCAATGGTGCTCAGCCCCCCAGGCCAAAACGGCCCACCAGGACAACACACCGAGTAGCACCGCGATGATGATCAAACGGATCAACATCGCCCATCCTGACGCTTTCATGGCTGCTTGCCTCAGTCCGTTTCAGACACGTAGATCTCGACGCGACGATTCTGTGCGCGACCTTCTGGTGTGTCGTTAGACGCAGCAGGCTCTCGCTCGCCACGGCCTTCAGCCGACAGATTGGCCGAACGCACGCCGGTCGACTGCAAATAATGGGTCACAGCCTGAGCACGAGCCACAGACAACTTGTCGTTGGCGACATCTGAGCCCACATTGTCTGTGTGCCCCACCACCTGGGCACGCAAATCGCAATACTCGCGCAGCGATTTACCCACTTGGTTGAGCGTTTGCTTGAAATCAGGCTTGATCTCATGCTCGCCTGTTTCAAACATCAACGAGCCTGGAATGTTCATCTTGACCGAACCATCCGGCATTTCGGTCAGGCTGATCGACGACTTGTATTGCGAGCCAATCAAAGCGCCGCCCAGTGCACCCAGCAACACGCCGTTACGTGTACCCACACCACGCTTGTCTGCCACACGGTTGCCAATGACCCCGCCAATGACGGCCCCCGCCACTGCGCCAATGGCAGCATTCTTCACCTGCGAGTTCGGCAAGCCTTTGCAGCCAAACACACCGCCCTCAGAAGGGGCTCCCGATTGCCCACCCTGTAAAGAGCCGCAACCCACCATGGCCACCGAGACCAAGGTCGTGCAAAACACCACAGCGCCGCGGCGCATCACCATGCCAAAATTCATGAGGAACCTCAATTCGTCAAACAACAACGCGCGAAGTGTAGCGACTGTTGCATGCCATCGCGGCATACTGCGAGAGACTGATTCACGGAGACAAACATGACCCGATTCAAACGTAGCCTGTCTGCCCTGCTTGCTTCATCCGTATTTCTGGCCAGTACGACGACCTGCGCCCAAGCTGCCACCATCTCCACCCAAGAGATTGCTGCCGCGCAATCCGCCCCATCCAACAGCATGAATGCGGACGAAGCACGCGCTCACATCGATGCCACCTTGGCGCGCGCTGATTTGCAAGCCGCTTTTGAACAACGAGGCGTCGATCTGGCGCAAGTCAAAGCCCGTGTCGCGGCCCTGACCGACTCCGAAGCACAAACCCTGGCGACACAAATCGACCAAGCCCCTGCTGGTGCATCCGACATCCTGGGCGCGCTCATCTTCATCTTCGTGCTGCTGCTGGTAACCGATATCCTCGGATTGACCAAGGTCTTCCCCTTCACGCGCTCCATCCGGCGTTGAACCCCACTCGTTGGGTTCAGCATGTGGCCACGCTCAGCGTGGTCACTGGGGCACTGTCGGGCTGCGCCTGGATGCCGGCTACGCCACAGGTTGATCAACTCAGCCAACCCTTGGCGTGGTCAGGCAAACGGCAACTGGCATTGAGCAATGTGCCCGTGATCTTGCAAGAGCCGGATTTTTGCGGCCCGGCTGCCTTGTCCATGGCGCTGCACCAAGCAGGTCTAGCCATATCGCAAGACGACATGGCCCAAAAAGTGTTCCTGCCTGGCCGGGCTGGCTCGCTGCAAGCCGAAATGCTTGCCGGCCCACGCCATGTCGGTTTCGTCTCGTACGAATTGGATGGACAACTGTCGACCCTGCTGAAAGCGACAGAACAAGGCCACAGCCCCATCGTTCTGCTGAACTTGGGGCTCAGTTGGGCGCCGCAATGGCATTACGCCTTGGTCATCGGTTACGACCTGGACCGGGGGGACATCATCCTGCGCAGCGGCACCTACGCTCGACAAGACATGCCTCTGCGAACCTTTGAACACACCTGGGCACGATCACAACACTGGTCCATGGTGCTGGCCTCCCCTGGCTCATTGCCCTCCGCAGTGGATGCCATCCACGCAGAACAAGCCGCCCTCGGGTTTGAACAAATCAACTCCCCCCAAAGCAGCATCCCGGTATGGGCCAGCCTCGCGCAGCGTTGGCCTGATCGTCTGCTGGCGCACCTGGCTTTGGGCAATGCCTACATGAACAGCGATCAATGGCCTGAGGCTGCTCGCACCTTTGAAAAAATTGGCGACCAGTTTGACAGTGCCATCGCCTGGAACAACCTGGCCCAAGTTCATCTGCACCTAGGCCAAAGAGACAAAGCCTTGACCGCAGCACAGCGTGGTCTGCAACGGGCCCGTGCACACGAACCTCGCTGGATCGAAGCCCTCACGCGCACCCTTCAAACCATACCAACAGACTGACTCATCCATGCCACCCACCATCGTCAGGCTACTGGTCTGCCTATCTGTTTTGGCACTGGGCCAAACCGCCCTTGCATCGGAGCCCCCCTCTGCGGCCAGCGCACCGGCTCACGACAGCCTGTCTGCATCAGCCAAAAAAATCTACGACCAAAGCCGTTTGCAACTGCTGCAAGTGCGCACCTTGCTCAAAGGGCAAGACAGCCAATCGTCAGTGGGATCGGGTTTTCTTGTTGATGACAAGGGTTTGCTCATCACCAACTACCATGTGATCAGCCAATTTGCCTTGGAGCCGGATCGCTATCGCCTGCGCTTCAGCACCACCGATGGGCTGGAAGGCCCCTTGGAGTTGATCGACATCGACGTGCGGCATGACTTGGCCCTGTTGAGACTCCCCCGCAACAGCCCCGCCAACCGAGGCGTCCTGCATTTTCGGCCTGCCAGCACACCCCTAACCAAAGGCGAGCGTATCTACTCCATGGGCAACCCCAGAGATGTCACCTTTGCCGTGGTCGAAGGTAACTTCAACGGACTGGTAGAGCGCTCGTTCGACCCCTTGATTTACTACGCCGGCAGCATCAACCCCGGCATGAGCGGCGGCCCGGTTGTCGATGACGATGGACGTGTGGTCGGCATCAACGTATCAGCCATGATCTTTGCCGAGCAGATGAGCTTTCTGGTCCCTGCGGCCAACGCTCAGGCTTTGCTCCAGCGTTCAGCCCACAAAACACAAGCGCTGGCCACGCCCGTGTGGCCCTCCATCACGCAGCAAATTCTGGCGTATCAAAACGACCTGACACAACGCTTCCTGGCGCAGCCCTGGCGAGACGGAGGTCATGAACGCTACAAACTACCCGTGCCACAAGAACAGTTCATGCGGTGCTGGGGCGGCAACACAGCCAGCGAATCCAAAGGCATCAAGACAGAATCAACCCGCTGCCGGATGGAACACAACCTGTTCGTGCGTGACAGCCTGCGCGTTGGCTATCTCGACTTCGAGCAAGTCAGCATGGACGGCAACAGTGTGGGCCCCTGGCGATTCGCGCAAGCCTACAGCCGACGATTCGGGCTGAATACCGCCATGAATCCAGGCAAAGAACGGACCGCAGCCCAATGCAAGGAATCCTTTGTTGACAGTCATGGCGTGGCGCTGCGATCAGTCGTCTGCATGAATGCCTACAAAAAACTCAAGGGGCTGTATGACCTCAACATCCTGGTGGCGACAGTCGATCACGATCAACAAGGTGTTCAAGGTCAATTCGAGGCCAACGGTGTCAGCTTTGACAACGCCATGAAATTGACGGCCCACTATCTGGAAGGTTTCGGATGGAAACGCGCGCACTGATTGAACTCCTGGACCGACACGAAGACGTGATCGGACGCTATCGAACGGGTCAATCGGCAGCCGTCAGCATTGGCCGCAGCCTTGATTGCGACATCGTTGTCGAAGACCCCTACACCGCAGCACACCACGCAGACCTGGTCGCGACCGATCGAGGCTGGACGCTCAAATTAGCCTCCAGTGTCAATGGCGCCTGGCACAACGGGCAACAACTCCCTGGCAACAGTGAACATGATCTGCCCCCCGGCGCAGAGATTGAAATGGGACAGACGCGTCTGAGACTACGTCACCCCTTGCAAACCTTGGCGCCTGAGCAAGCCCTGCCCCAAGAGCATCACCAGCATCAGACTTGGCGTCGCTACCTGCCCTCACCTCGGGCCATGCTGCTACTGGGACTGGTTTGTGCCTGGAATCTGGGAGCCAGTTGGCTGGACAACCCGCCTGACAGCCCTTGGTCCAGCTACTTTGATGAACTTCTGGCGACGATCGGCTTTGCCGCCCTATGGGGTGGGCTGTGGAGTTTGATCAATCAATTGTTCAAACGAGAGATGCCATTTTGGCAACATCTGCAAGATGGTCTGATTGCCTATCTGGTCGTGCGCGGCGGCATCATGGTTTTGAGCATCAGCGCCTATTCCTTGTCCATCCCGGCCTTGTCACACATCACGAGTTGGGTCTCCATCATTGGGGTGATGACTGCTTGCTGGTTCTGCGCCAAACGCATATGGCCTCGCCGGCAACGACGCGCCGCTCTGGCGTTGAGCATCCTGACCTTGCTATTGATCGTGCCCCAGACCATCAAGTTGCACACCAATCAACACAGATGGCTGCCACCACTTTATCTGTCGACCCTGCCTCCACCCGCTTTGCGGCTCGCACCGGCTGTACCGGCCCCGCTGTTTGTGCAAGAACTCAATGGATTGCAAAGCAGTTTGATCGAAGCGGTTCAGAAGGATCAAAACAAACCCGAGGACAGCAGCGAAATCGACGACGAATAACGGGGGCGAAAAAAAAGGGAGCCGAAGCTCCCTTTTGATCAATCACACGCAGTGTGATCAAGCTGTACGGCGGCGGCGGGCCATCAAGGCCACCACGCCAACACCAGCCAACATCAAAGCATATGTTTCTGGCTCAGGAACGGCTGGCACGGGCGTACCGCCAACACCTGCAAAACCAAAAATGTAGGTGCCTGGTGTGCCGTCGCTGGCACCGCCTGCTCGGCTGTTTTGACCCAAGGAATACACCTCAGCGCCCACTTCGCCCAGAGCAGCCATGGCGGCACGTTCAGAAGCAGCAGCGCCGTAGAAGATGTCAAACGTCACGGACTTGCCGGCTTCAACAGAACCGAAGTCGAAGGTGAAGAATGCACCGTGATCATCTGGACCGGAGTCAACCACGTTCGCGTTGGAAGTACCAGCGGCGAGGGCCGATGGATTGACCAGTGGGTTTGGCGCAGCAAAACCGTCGTCACCCGAGAACACCAGCTTGCTGGCGCCAACACCACCGATGGTGACGTACTCGCTGAATGCTGTTGGAGGGATGTCCCAGTCCATCACGCGTGTGTAACGGACAACAGCAGCCGAGCCCGTCAGGTTGGTCAAGGTCACGGTGTTCTTGACCAGCGCCGTGCTGGAAGACAAACCGTAAGCTTGCGACACACGCAAAGAGGTACCGATGTCAACAACAGAAGTGGCAGCATTGACGCCAGCAGCAAAGCTCACCAACGACACGTTGTTGTTGCCATCGTTTTCATTGGCAGACCAACCAACCGTGGAACCAATAGAAGCGCCCCAACCTTCGCACAAGCAACCAGGGGTGATGCCATCGCCCAACCCGGCCAAAGAAATGCCCACGCCTTGCTCGCCCAGAGCACCCATATCTTGAATGCCCAAAGACACACCGCCTGCGGTGGTAATCACTTGACCAGCGTGCGCTGGTGTCATGGCAATCGCGCTCAGGGCAGCGATCAGGCCAAATTGGAACTTGCTCATAGTGGCTCCTTCAATTGATGTCATTTCGACATGTTTTAAATACATGAGCAATGGTTCATCACGGCTCACGATCGGGCCATTAGAACCTGCAGGGTTTGCCCTGTCACTCCCCAAGGGAGGGGGGAGCTGGGTAGAAAGGCCCCCTAGAGGTAGGGGGCGATGGCCAAATTACAACGCAAAACAAAAAGCCACCCCGAAGGGTGGCTTTGAAATGTTGGTGGGCCCTGAGTGACTCGAACACTCGACCAACGGATTAAGAGTCCGCTGCTCTACCAACTGAGCTAAGAGCCCTAAACGTTTTCACGTTTTGCGAGGTTTTGTTACCCCGCGAAGAATTCGATTATATACCGAAATACATGAACTCTTCAAACTTTTTGTGGTGGGTCGGGCGAGACTCGAACTCGCGACCAACGGATTAAAAGTCCGCTGCTCTACCGACTGAGCTACCGACCCCCGGCAAAGACCAAGAGTATACCCTGTTTTTTATGCTCGTTGCAACTATTTGCGCGCAATCACCAAATTGACACATTGCGAGGCCGCAACAAAACCAAAAGTCGCTGTCACCGTCACGCTGGAACCATAACCATGACAGTTCAGTGAACCATCACCCTGAGTCGCGTCGCCAAGCTCGCACTGCGCGTCTTGGGGTGGCAGCACGGGCTCACGAGAAAACACGCAAACCACGCTCATGGCCCCCTTGCGAGCACCCTCATGACGTTGACGCAACCGCTGCCGCAAACTGGCCAACAGCGGGTCGTGAGTCACTTCCGATAGATCGGCTACCTCAACCAACTGTGGCTTGGTCTTCCCACCAGCGGCTCCGACAGTCACAACGGGCCTGCCATGCACTTTGGCCCACGCAGCTAAGGCCGCCTTGGCTTTGACTTGATCACAGCAATCGAGCACCACGTCCACCTGGTCTGCAGACAACAGTTGGCCCACATTGTCTTCGTCAACAAACTCTTCAATGGGTGTGACGATGCAGCCTGGATGGATCAAGGCAATGCGGTCTTTGAGTGCTTGAACCTTGGCTTGCCCCAAGGTGGGCTCAATCGCATGGATTTGCCGGTTGATGTTGGACTCAGCGATGTGGTCCAAATCAATCAGCGTCAATGCCGCCACACCACTACGGGCCAAGGCTTCAGCAGCCCAAGAGCCAACGCCACCCACGCCGATCACCGCAATACGAGCCGCACGCAAACGCTCATAAGCAGCGACACCATGCAGTCGACGCAAGCCACCAAACCGACGCTCAAGATCCGCGTCAAGGGATGACATCACGGTCACTTGCGTGTTTTGCTCTTGGCCGAACCCGTACTGGCCGCAGGGGCAGGCTGAGCTGCCAGTGCCGCGGTCGATGCAATGCGGTCTTTCGCTGCCTGGGCGGCTTCAGACTGAGGGTATTGCTTGATAACCTCATCCAAGGTCTTGCGCAATTGCTTGGCGTCCTTGAGTTCGCTGTAGCAATTGGCGATGGACAACATGGACTCGGGTGAGCGCGCATGGTCTGGCGACATGGCGATCAATTGACGGAAAGCGCCAATGGCCTCGTTGAACTGAGAGGCGCCATAGTAAGCATTGCCCAACCAATAGTGGGCAGACTCACGGTATCCCGTCGCGGGATACCGCTGCAACAACGCATTCAGGGTCGCGGCAGCGGCGGCGTAATCCTGACTGCGCATTTTGGTCAGCGCATCATCAAACTGACGTTTTTCTTCTGGCTCGGCTTTGAAAGCTTTGCCGTCCAGGTTGACTGCAACAGGTTCGAGCTTGCGGGCGCGCTCGTCCATCGATTGCTGCATGTCTTTTTGGCGACGCTGCACTTCCGCCAAGTCTCGCGCCAGAACTTCGTTCTGACCGCGCTCTTTGGCCAAGTCACTGCGCACCAATTCAATTTGGGCATTCATGTCCAACAAGCTACGCTTGAGGCCATCAATCTGAGCATGAAGCTCTTGAAGCTTGGCAGTCAGCGCATCGCCATCTTGCGTGCGCTGCTGCCGCAGCTCCAGGATCGCTCTGCGTGCGTCATCGTCCTCCAGCAGACCTGCTCTTGCTGCCGAGGCACCCAAAAGGGCCACGACTGCCAGCGCCAGAGGGCGCAGTTGAGCTTGAACGAGAGGCTTCAGCGCACGCATTGCTTATCCTAAAAGTGAAATCACTTGACGCGCAGTTCCACGCGACGGTTCTTGGCAAAAGCCTCTTCGGTCTGGCCAGCAGCAGCAGGCTTTTCTTCACCGAAGCTAGTGGCTTCCAGTTGATCAGCCTTCACGCCAACCAGAGTCAAGGACTTGACCACGGCTTCAGCGCGCTTTTGGCCCAGTGCCAGGTTGTATTCCTTGCTGCCGCGTTCGTCAGCGTGGCCTTCAACAGCAGCCTTTTTGCCAGAAGCGGCCAACACCTTGCCGTTGCCTTCAACCACAGGCTTGAATTCGTCCTTGACGATGAAGCTGTCGAAGTCGAAGTACACAACATTGGCCAAAGCAGCCGAACCAGCTTGACCGTCGACCACCACAGGAGCCACGGTAGAGGTAGCGGCACCGCCGTTGTTCACACCGGAAGACGAACCCGAACCAGCGTTAGCGATAGGAGCAGCCTTGTTGGCGTTGGCTTGGTTTTCGTCCAGCTTCACGGCAGAGCCGCAAGCAGACAACAACACAGCGGAAGCAGCGGCCACAGCGGCCAGCGACAGAGAGCGAACGTTCTTCATATAGATCTCCGAAAACAATCAGAATCAGCAAACAAACACAAAATCAGCGGCGCCCCGCGCCAGCTTGGGGTCCCCAAACTGGCTCACGGACATCTGAGGGGGTGGCCAAACGGGCCTTGATGCGTCCATCGAGCGATGTGGTCATCAACACTTCCCTGCCTTGCTGGCGGGTGGCATAGACGATCAAACGGCTGTTGGGTGCAAAACTGGGGCTTTCGTCGTCACTGGTATCGGTCAAAACGCGCACGTTACCAGAGGACAAGTCCATCAAGTGAACCCGATCTGCCCCACCCACTCGACCGATATAGGTCAACAAACGTCCATCGGGACTGATGGCAGGGCTCACATTGTATGACCCGTTAAAGGTCACCCGGGCTGTATCCCCCCCGTTGGCGGGGACTCGGTAGATCTGAGGGCCACCGCCACGATCACTGACGAAATAGATGAAGTTGCCATCTGGCGACCAGACGCCTTCGGTGTCAATGGCATTGGACTGGGTCAATCGGCGAACCGCACCACCCGATGTACCGATGACGTAGAGTTGAGAGCCACCTTCACGGCTGAGCGTGACGACCAGGTGGGCGCCATCGGGCGACCAGGCTGGCGCGCTGTTGGTACCTTTGAACGCAGCCAGGATGCGGCGCTGACCGCTGAGTACGTCTTGCACCACGATGATGGCCTTGCCACCTTCAAAGGACACGTACGCCAACTGGCGACCATCTGGCGACCACGCAGGAGAAATGATGGACGCAGGGCTGGTCAAAGAAGACTGAACACCCTCACCATCGGCGTCTGCCACATTGAGCGTGTAGTGGCGGCCGACTTTACTGACATAGGCAATGCGGGTTGCAAACGCGCCCTTTTCGCCAGTCAGCTTTTCATAAATGAAATCGGCAGCGCGGTGTGCCCCCAAGCGCAGGTCACCGGCCGTGACGACCAGGCTTTGACCACCTTGATCGGAACCCTTCAGGGTATCCCAAAGACGGAAACGGATGTCATAACGGCCATCGGCCAGCATGGTGACCGAACCCAGGACCAAGGCATCGGCTTTGGTTTTCCATTCAGCCAGGGGCGGACGTGATGTGTCGTCCAGTTTGTCCCCGGGCACGTCGAGCATTTTGAACTGCCCGCTGCGCTCCAAGTCAGCCTTGATGATGGCCGAGATGGCTTGCGGCGCCATGCCTTCTGCCTTGAACTTGGCGATGGCCACGGGCACCTGAGTGGCGCCCACGCCCGAGATTTCAACCCGAAACTGGGCCCAAGCCTGCGACGCGGGCAACAACGCCAATGCAGCAGCGGCCAACCAGGCACGACGCGTCGAGAAACGGGAAAGTAAGGACATCAGCGAGGACAAACGTGAATTTTTGAAACAGGCAACATTGTGCCGTCACTTGGAGACAAGTTTTGCCCGGTTCCTTCAGGGTTCTGAAGGAAACAGGTCAAGTTATGTAAATTGTCTCTTAGAGCAGGACGATGTCGTATTGTTCCGGCGACATGGACGGTTCTGCCTGCAAAGACACCGGTTTGCCGATGAAGTCGCTCAAACCGGCCAAATGCGGACTTTCCTCGTCGAGCAGCATTTCCACCACAGTGGCATTGGCCACAACGCGGAATTCACGAGGGTTGAATTGACGAGCCTCCCGCAAGATTTCACGCAGGATGTCGTAGCAAACGGTGCGAGCGGTTTTGACTTGTCCCTTGCCCAAGCAAGTCGGACAGGGTTGGCAGAGCATGTGCGCCAGCGACTCGCGCGTGCGTTTGCGCGTCATTTCCACCAGGCCCAGGGCCGAGAACCCGCTCACGGTGACCTTGGTGCGGTCTTTGGCCAGTTGCTTGCGGAACTCAGCCAAGACGCTGTCGCGGTGGTCTTCACGCAGCATGTCGATGAAGTCGATGATGACGATGCCACCCAGGTTGCGCAAGCGCAGTTGGCGAGCAATGGCTTGCGCGGCCTCCAGGTTGGTCTTGAAAATGGTGTCATCAAAATTGCGAGCCCCCACGTAGCCGCCTGTGTTGACGTCGACGGTGGTGAGTGCCTCGGTCTGGTCCACGATCAGGTAGCCACCTGACTTGAGGTCGACCCGGCGAGCCAAGGCCTTTTCGATTTCGCCATCAATGTTGTAGAGATCAAAGATGGGGCGCTCGCCCTTGTAATGGGCCAGTTTGTCGACAGCGGATGGTGTGAACTCGGCCCCAAAGGCTTTGAGGATGTCGAACTGCATCAAGGAATCGATGCGGATCGTGTTGGTCGATTCGTTGACCAGATCCCGCAAGACGCGCTGAGCCAGGTTCAGCTCCTGGTAAAGCAAGGTGCCCGGCGCCGCTTTCAAACCCAGATCGCGAACGGTGGCCCAGGTTTTGCGCAGGTAGGCGATGTCCGATGCCAGTTCGTCGTCCGTGGCATCTTCTGCATTGGTACGCAGGATGAACCCGCCAGAACGCGCCCTGCCTTCGCGGATATCGGCCTCACCGATCAGGCGCAACATGCGTTCGCGCAGTTGCTCGCGCAACTCGGCCGACCCAATTTTTTGAGAGATGCCCAGGTGCTCGTCCTGCGGCAAGAAAACCAGCAAGCGGCCCGCGACGCTGATTTGGGTCGACAGCCTTGCGCCTTTGGTGCCAATCGGGTCTTTGATCACCTGAACCATCAGGGTCTGACCTTCGTGGACACGTTTTTCGATGGGCACTTGGCCTTCAGCAGATCGGCCTTGAGGCTTGGCAGTCGGGTCTTCACGATGCAGGTCGGCCACGTGCAGGAAGGCTGCGCGCTCCATACCAATGTCGATGAAGGCAGACTGCATGCCCGGCAACACGCGCACGACCTTGCCCGCATAGATGTTGCCGACCAAGCCGCGCTCTAAAGTCCGCTCGACGTGCAGCTCTTGTACAGCCCCACCTTCGATGATGGCCACTCGTGTTTCTTGAGGGGTCCAGTTAACCAGAATGTCTTGCGTACTTGGCATGTGAGAGCTTGAGTCGTTTCAGTGCGTGCAGACCCATGTTGTACCCGATTGAGCAGGCATTGGGCGCACCAAGATCAAGTCATCTGCAACAACTGCGGGTTAGCCATCACGGTTTGCCCTGTTTGGGGCTGCAAAACAGCGTGAACCAGGGCTGCGGCAACCT
>JACCDG010013413.1_pt1 | contig 22749 bp, 32 predicted proteins | sample 7442471 | NCBI WGS metagenome assembly JACCDG01 (sample SAMN15323444, study PRJNA562643) | freshwater metagenome | isolation source: river surface water | place: USA:Blue River Watershed | collected 2017-08-17 | reverse complement strand
GGTACAGGCATCGACGAGGTTTTTTGCGCGTGGGGATGTATTTTGGGGTCTAAATGAGCCAAGTCCTTACCCAAAAGGCACTTGCGGCAGCGCTGGGCGTCAACCCTCGCAAGGTGACGGCTTACAAGGCACGCGGAGCCCCGATTCCTGACCGTGGCCCGTACGACGTTGAGGCGATTAGGGGGTGGGTGGCCGACCATTTCCCTAGGTCGCCTTCGGGAAAATCCAAGCTTGCGAAAGAGGGTCCGAAAGAACAGTCCCTTACACGCCGCAAGCTGGCTGCCGAGGTCCGCATCAAAGAGGCGCAGGCCGACCAGGAGGAAGCGAAGCGGGACCGGCTGCGGGGTTCGTTGATTACGGTCATCGAGGCCAAGCGGGAGATAACAGGATTGATGATCAAGCTGAAGACGTACTTGCTCGCGGTCCCTCGTTCATACGCGGACCAGTTCGTTCATTTGGAGACGCCTGCGGAGGCGGAAGCGTTGTTGATGTCAGTTCTGATGGCTCAGTTGGAGACGGTTTCTGATAGCGCCAGCGAAGCAGCTTGAGCGAGCCGGGCGGGCGGCACTTGCACCACCGGAGAAACTTACTCCCAGCCAATGGGCTGAGAAGCGTCTGGAGTTGTCGGAACGCGTTACGCAATATCCAGGTCGATTCTCCTACGATCGTTCGCCGTACCTGCGCGAGATCGTCAACCAATTAGCGAATCCATTTTGCGAGTTGATTTCGTTTGCTAAGGCTGCCCAGGTCGGAGGGACGCAGGGGCTATTGGGAGTCGGCGTTGCCTATGCCATCGACCAAGACCCAGGCCCGACAATGGTGGTGTTCCCATCCTCGCAGGGGGCGAAAGAGTATTCAGAGGAGCGATTGCAGCCGTTGATTGACGACTGCCCAGCACTCAAACGGCACAAGGTAGAAGCGAGAGACAAGTACCGCAAGCAGACGATGATGTTCGACCGGATGAATCTGGCGCTTGTCGGCGCTGGTTCTCCCGCAAATCTCGCCAGCCGTCCGATTCGCTATCTGTTCTGCGATGAAATCGACAAATGGAAGCTCAACACCAAACTAGAGGGCAATCCTTTAGACCTGGCGGACAAGCGGACGCGAACCTATTGGAATCGCAAGCGGTTCCGCATCTCCACGCCAACGGTCCCTGACGGTCCAATCTGGCAATCGTACATGCAAGGGGACCAGCGGCAGTATTGGGTTCCGTGCCCGTTCTGTGATGGCTGGCAGGTGCTTAAGTTCGACCATGTTACCTGGGATAAGGATGCGAAGACCGATAAGGGGTGGGATCTCTCGAAGGTTCGTGAATCGACCTATTACCGATGCGATCACTGCGACGGAAAGATAATCGACAAGCACAAGCGGGCGATGCTACTAAGGGGCGAGTGGCGGGCGCAGACCACGGCACCACGGCACGCGAGCTATCACCTGTCGGCGTTGTATCCGCTATGGGTTTCATTTGGTGATGTCGCTGTCCAGTTCCTTGAGTCCAAACCTTATCCCGACAAGCTCCGCGATTTCATCAACTCGACACTCGGGGAACCGTGGGAAGAGCGGGGCGAGACAGCGTCTGAAACCGACATCCTGCAACATCGCGGGAACTATGCCGAGGGTCAATGCCCAGGTCAAGCGATCGAATGCTATATCACCGCCGACGTACAGAAGGATTCGTTCTACTACGTCATTCGCGCATGGGGACCGTATGAGACTTCCTGGCAGGTCCGATACGGGCAGGTATTGACGTTTGAAGCATTGCAGGACGTAGCGACTCACCAATACACCGGACCGAACGGCGAGCCGTTGCGGGTCACACATGGATTCATCGACTCGGGATTTAGGACAGATGAGGTCTATCGGTTCTGTGAGAAAGCGGGTTGGGCACCGATCAAGGGTATCGAGGGGAACGTACAGACCAGCCCCTTTCGTTGGGTCAGTTTGCAGGGCGTCGGCGTGCAGGTGATGCAGTTGCGCCCGGACCATTTCAAGGATCTGTTGCAACTCAAGCTCAAAATCAAGCTCGATGATCCCGGCGCGTGGGTGTTGCACCGGGAAGCGGAATGGGGATACGCGCGGCATCTCTGCTCTGAAGCGGCGGTTGAGCAGAAAGACACCTACGGACGAATTAAACGAATCTGGAAGCGGTACGACCGTGAAAACCACTGGCTAGACTGCGAGGTCTATCAGTTAGCGGCAGCGTCGGCGCGTGGGATTCGACACATCAAAGATGTTCCGGCTGAGTCAAAAACGGCTCCGAACTCGGAGCAAACGAGCGTTTCTCGTCGCGATGGTCGCGATTATTGGGACCGTTGAAAGGAATCTGTATGGACGCGGTCAAAATCGGCGTGATTGTGCCAAGTCGCAACAGAACCCAATGGCTGGCGACGTGCCTGGACTCCATCAAGGCGCAGACCGTGCCCGCGCATCGGATTCTCTTGGTTGATGACGGCTCTGAACCACCGCTGGAGGGATTGGCGAAGCAGCACGGCGTAGAGTACGTGCGAACGGACGTAGGCAACGGGCTGAACTGCTCGAAGGTGCGGACAGTTGGTTTCCAGCATCTCAAGGACTGCGATTTCATTCTCCCGATTGACAACGATGATTTCATCGAGCCTGAGTATATCGAGAAACTGCTCAAGGGATTCGATTCGCCGATGGTAGCGATCGTTTATCCGAGGGTCGTTTCGTTCGGTGACTGTAAGGGGATTAGAGATGGGACGATCAGCGTCGGCGGCATGGTCCGTGCGGACGTTCTCAAGCAGTTGGGCGGGTTCCCTGATACCACCGGCTGGGATGAGATGGCACTCGCGCAGATGATTCGGGCGTTGGGCTATCACTGCCGGTTTACTGAGGCTGTCTACTGGTATCGTCGCCACAACAACAGCATTTCCGGGCCGTACAGGAACATTCGCAGGCCGTGGCATGAGACGGTGGACAAGCGGTCCGACTGGTTTAGCGTGGCGATGGCGAGCTACCAATGCGGAAAGAATCAATCTGTCTGTCGGCATCCGGCAGTGCAAAGCATCAACACCGGATCACGGCTGGCGTTTGCTTTCCCATCGAGGCAGGCCCGAATCAATCGGCTATTTACCGAAGCGACATCCGATTATCTGCTAATTCTCACGGATGATGAGGAGCTGCCCGACAACGCGATTGATGACATGCTGGAATTACTCCAGCCTGACATAGATGTTGTCGGACTCGGGGAATATGGCCGGGCGTATGACTTTGTGACCGTTGACCCTCCAACAACGACTCCCGCGCCGTGGTCTAAGGACGATGTAGGGGGCTTTCGGTTGCATGGGTGCATTATCTCCAGGCACGTTTACACGAAATACCGGCTGACGACCGGCCCGGATTGGCAAGAGCGTTTCTTTTCTCAGATTTTCAGCGATGGATTGGTCATTAAGGCAAGGTGGAAGCCATGTCCAGAAACGGCAAGCGAGATTCCCGAGGGGCACGACCGAAAGCGGATCATGCCGCACGAGTGGGCAGTGTTGAAAGCGATCGTGTAGCGTTTGACGCGACAGAAACGCGAATTGAGCAAGCATTGTCGGTGTCTGAGTCTGCGATTGAGGATTTGCAGGCTCAGTGCCGGACGGTGGCTGACGCGGCGCAGTTTTTAGGCGATGACAAGCAACAGAAGATCCTCAAGCCACGGGATAAAGTAGCGCCTGCGGAGCGTTGCCAGCTTTGTTGGAATGGCGATGGAGGGTACGCAGATACCTACTATGCAAAGCATGGTCGGGTTGAGTATTACAAGTGCATCATCTGCTCTCACACATGGAAGTGGACCGCTCCACTCTAATACTTTATCCTGCTTACAGTTATAGCTGTAACCTGCCATAGATAACTGCAAATCAAGCTCTAGTATCCCTACATGGGATACAACAGCGACTCCGCTGCCGATCGACTTTCCGCAGTCCGTGACTCTATAGCCAAGACGCTGGAGGCCCAGCGTTACGGCACAGGGGTCCGGTCTAAGGATATGCCTACCCTGCGCGAACTCCGCGCGATGGAAAAGGAGTTGATGGCGGAACTCGCTGCCGAGGCCGGTACTTCCCTGTCCGTTTTGACGATGGACAGGCCTGCATGAATAACCTGATCGACGCCATCGTTGAATACATTGCACCCGAGCGGGCGATTAAGCGTCGTCATGCTCGTGAAGTGCTGCGCAGTTATGACGGCGGCAAACTCGACCGCAGAACGCAAGCTTGGAACGTCGGCACCGAATCCGGCGACACGTCCAACATCACCGAAGTTACGCGGCTCCGAGCCCGTTCGTGGGATCTCTACCGCAACAACCCGCAGGCCCGCAAGATCGTCAATGCGATCGTCGCGCAGGTCGTGGGAACCGGAATCAAGCCCGAATCACAAGCTATCAATCCAGATGGAACACCCGACGAGGAATTCAGACGCAAGGCTAACGAGATTTGGCAGGCGTGGGAATGGTACTCGGACGGGTCAGGGGCTCCGGGACGTGGCGGGCTTGTCTTCTCCGAGCTTTGCCAGCAAGCGTTGCGTGAGGTCATTCTCTCCGGTGAAGTTCTGGTCGAAGAGTTACTCCTCACTCGACGCCAGCAACGACGACGGATGAGCCCCATCCCGTTTTCTTTGAACCTTGTTGTCTCCGAGCGGTTGGCCGATGACCAATTCGGACTCGCCAGTAACAGCGTCGGGACTGGCAATAAAGTCTTTCGCGGCATCGAGGTCAATGAACGCGGCGAACGGGTCAACTATTGGCTCTACGACGAACATCCCAACGATTCTAAATGGTGGACCGAACGGTATGAGGCAACGCCTTACACCGCTGATCGGTTTTTGCACGTTTATATCCACGACCGACCCGGCCAGATGCGCGGCGTTCCGTGGTTCGCGCCTGTTGTGTTGGAACTCCGCGACGTTGGCGACTTGAAGCAGAATGAACTGCTAGCGTCTGCTCTCCGCGCGTGCGTGACGATGGCGATACGCAAGACGAATCCCGGTTCTGCGGGCTCGCTATTGGGTCCGACCAACGCAGACACCACCGACTCAAGCGGAAATGCGATTCGTCGCCTCCAGCCTGGCACGCTGATGCAGCTTGGACCGGGCGAGGATCTTGTCGGTACGTCTGGCAATGGTCCGAACATCGCCACCGAAGGCTTTGCGACGTTTATGACCCGCAACATTGCCTCTGGTATGCCGGGTCTGAAATCGTCCACGGTGACGGGCGACTATCGCAATAGCTCTTTCTCCTCGGAGCGGTCCGCAGACAACGACGTTTGGCGTGAGATCCAGATTCTACAGGACTGGCTTGCGAATCAGTTTCTTCAGCCGATCTTTGACCGCGTGATTGAAGCGGCGGTCGATGCAGGCGAACTAGGCGACTCTGAATCCTACTACGCGGCTCCCGACAACTACACCGCTTGCACCTGGCAGGGTCCGGTGCCGAAGTCCATCAACCCGGTTGATGACGCGAACGCATCCATGCTGCTCATTCAGGGCGGGCTTGATTCACTCCAGAATCGTTCGTCTGCCAACGGCACAAAATGGCGCGAAAATCTCCGCGCGATGAACGAGGTCTACACGTTCGCCGAATCTCAGGGCATCGACGAAAAGATGATCGACAAGATTTACGGACTCGTCGCGCCACCTGAAAAGTCAACGGATGACAAAGAGAACGAAGACGAAGATCAGGAGGCGGACAGTGCCACAGAAGCCTGATGAATGGGTGTTTCGTGCCCTTCCGGTCTCTCGTGAATCGCTTGACGATGAAAATCTGTCGTTTGACATCATTGCCGCTACTGAGCAGCCGGTTCTTGAGCCCGACTTTGAACGAAACGAGATGGTTTACGGCGTTTTGCTGATGAGCGGTGCGGAGATGCCTGCGAGTGGGCAAGTCCCACTCCTTGATTCTCACCGCAGGGACTCCAGCGAAAACTTGCTCGGCAGTGTTCGCAATCTCCGCGTGGACGGCGACAGACTACCGGGCCGCGCGACGTTCTCGTCCATCGCTCAGGACCAATACCGCAAGGTGAAAGAGGGTCATCTCACTGACTTGTCTGTCGGTGCGAAACCACTCGCCAAAACGTACATCCCGCGTGGTCAATCGAAAGTCATCGGCGGCAAGAAATACACCGGGCCGATGAACGTATTCACCCGCTGGAAGCTTCGCGAAATCAGCGTCACGCCGATCGGTGCTGACGATCAAGCAAAGGTCAGGGGTCTAACGGAGATCCCTAGTTTTCTCACGGAGGGTTTTTCGATGAATGAGCAGTTGCGCGCTGCATGCCTGGAAGCAGGAATGCCCGCTGATGCTACGGATGAGCAGGCGCAAACCTGGCTCACCGAGAATGTCCGCAAGCTGACGGAGATTCCGTCCAAGCCTGCGAAGAATGACGATGTTTCCCGCACCGATGGAACTCTGACGCCTGAAAAGGTGCAAGAGCTTATCGCGCGAGCCATCGCCGATCGTGAAGAGGCCAAACGTGCCGAGTCTGACAAGCTTCGCAAGTCCATCAAAGACGCTTGCGAACGCAAGGGGCTCATGGACTATTACGACGAACTCTGTCGTACGTCCACGAGCTTTGAAGACGCTCTTGAGCGAATGGTTGATCTCAAGGCGAACACCAAGATCGCGGGCAGCCGATTCATCGCCGGTCCCAGCGAACACGACAAGCACACCGAGGCTGTCCGCCACGGTCTTCTTTCTCGTGCGTTGGGCGCTGAATTCGATGTTCCGGCTGACAAGCGAGCGGCGGGCTGGGGCGATTACCAGTACGCCAGCTTGAACGACATCGCCCGCGAATTCTGTGAGATGGACGGGTACAACCCACGGGGACTGACGAAAGACGAGGTAGCCAAGGTCGCACTTGGTTTCGGCGATCAGATCGGCATCCGCCGAAGCGCCAGCTACGGCTACCACACTCAAGGTATGTTCCCACAACTCCTCGCGGATGTGGCGAACAAGTCGATGCTTCGTGGGTACATGGAGGCCACTCCTACCTGGAGTCGATGTTTCCGACAGGCTCCGTCCGTCTCGGACTTCAAGAGCGTTAAGCGTATCCGTCTTTCGGACGCGCCGAACCTCGAAGCATGGCCGGGCATCGCGTCACCGAATGAAATCGGTCTGACGGATGAGCAGGAAAGCTACGCGGTCGAGTGCTACAGCAATAAGGTCTCGATCACGTACAAGACCATCGTGAACGATGACCTGGGCGCTTTCTCTCGCATCCCGCAACTTTTAGGATCTGCGGCGGCTCGCACCGTCAACGCCATCGCCTGGGCTCCGATCACGAGCAACCAGACGATGAACGACTCGGTAGCGTTGTTTGCTGTAGCCACCGGCGCACGCAAGAAGGACAACTATACCGCTTCGAGCGGCGGCGTCCCCAGCGTGTCGCAGATCGCGACGGGTCGAAAACTGATGCGTCTCCAGGTCGGGGCCAATGATCCCGAAGGAAACGCGTCGAACGCGATCCTGAATCTCTCGCCTCGGTATCTCGTGGTGCCTGCGGCGCTGGAAACCACTGCCGATCAGCTTGTCTCGTCCATCGCGGACCCGGCTGCATCGCACACGGGAACGACCAACCCGTTCCGATCGTTGGAAGTGATTTGCGAGCCGATCTTGGATGCCAACAGCAGCCAGGCTTGGTACTTGTTCGCGAGTCCCAGCCAGATCGACACGGTTGAAGTCACATTCCTTCAGGGTCAAGAGACTCCAGAGATCCGTCAGCAAACAGACTTCGAGACGCTGGCTCAGAAGATCATCGTTTTGCAAACCGTAGCCGCTAAAGCGATCGACTGGCGCGGCATGTACAAGAACGCGGGCTCGTAATCATCGAAAGGGGCTTGAACAATGGCAGCTACTCGTGAGGTGGTCAAGCGGCTCGATGATTTCGACCGCAAAATCTCGATCACCAGCACTAACACCGAAGGCGGAACGGGTTGGACCCGCGCCGCTGCCGGCACCGGAACGCCAACCATCGCATCTGTCGATGGTTCGACGACCGGCGAAATCAAAGTCACCATCACCAATGATAGCAACGCGCAATATTGCGTGTTGTATCAGGGTGACGACATGATCTACGACATCGACAACATTCATCAGGTGGCTTTTGTCGCCAAGGTGTCTGGTTTCGATGCTGTCTCCACGCTCGTCTTCGGCATGGCGTCTGATCTAGCCGCCGCGCCTGACGACATCACCACGCACGCTTGGTTCCGCATGGAGGGAACCGCGTCAACGACTGCTGTCGTTGTTGAGTCGGATGATGGCACCACGGACAAGAACGATGTCTCGACCGGGCAGACTCTTTCGAGCACGCACAAGCGGTTCGAGATTGACTTTTCCGATAAGGCATCGGTCAAGTTCTACATCGACGGAAACCGTGTGGCGTCTTCGACGACTTTCGACATGAGCGCGGCGACTGGCTCTCTCCAGCCTTACGTTCATGTGGCGAAGGCGAGCGGAACCGGCGTGCCGTCGATCACGATCGACAAGTGGGAAATCATTTACAGACGGTAAGGTCACAATGACACTTGCTAGTCAAATGCAAACCGATGTCTCCAGCGTGTTCCTCGATACCGAGGAGCACGCGGAGGCAGCCTCTTACACTCCTTCGGGGGGTGTTGCTACGGACATCACCATCATCGTCGAACGCGAGATTTACGAACAACCGCAGTTTGGCGACGACGGCAAGACGCGGGTGAAGTCTCTGACGTTCCTGTGTGCTGTCGCGGACTATCCAACAGTCACGATCCATGAGGACACGATCACAGCGCGAGGTGCCACGTTTAAGGTCGTGGCGATGCTTGACAGCGATTCATCCATGCGACGAATGCAGGCCGAGTCCGCAGTTGAGATGCGCAAGAGTCGGCAAGATTACGAGAAGACGAGGTAAATGGCTTCCATCAATGTCTCTACCTTTAACGGCACCGACCAATACCTGAGCCGAGCGGACGAAGCCACGCTCGACATCGTGGGCGATCTCTATTTCTCGTGCTTTGTCCAGCAAACCTCAACCTCTGGCGCTCAGACCCTCGCAGCCAAAACGGGCGGGGCTCCTCAAAAGTCATGGGCACTCGGGATACTTGGCGGACAAACTTGGTTCGGCGCGTCGATCGACGGAACCAACGTTGTCCAGGCGAACGCATCAGGAACGCTAACAGCGGGTGCTTGGTATTTCATCGAGGCCCGTCATACTGATTCAACGCACGTTTTAGAGTTGGCCGTTACGCCAGTATCACAAGCCACCGTCAGCAGCTTCGGTGGTGGCGCGTCTCTTGGTGGCGCAATCTATGATTCCACCGGCCCATTTCATCTCGGGGCAGAGAACGCCACCAACCCACTCAATGGGTCGATGCACTCTGCCGTCTTACTCGATGAATTGCCGACCGATGCCGAGCGTGCCTACCTGTTCAACGAGGGGACTGGCCGGGCGTATTGGGAACTCGAAGACACGCTGAAAGATAAGGTCGTGGGGTTCTGGCAACTCGACGAATCCAGCGGCACGCGGGCGAGCAAAACCAACAGCCTGACGCTAACCAATAACGGGACCGTAGGCACCACGACCAGGACGGTAAGCATCATCCCGTTCGGTAGCGAGGCTGGCGTATTGCAGGCTGGCCGTGAGCTAGTCGCATCGTCCTATGCGTTTCAGGATTGGGTAGGGGCGGCGAGTGCGTCAGCGGCGGAAGCCTACGTTCACACCGAAGCGAATGACACCGCGATTGATACCCGGCCTAACGCGCTCGTGATGACCGACACAAAGGAATACAACCAGACCGTCGGACCGTTCGCGTTTGGTGTTCTGCTCGTTCAGTTTGAAGCGGATATGACCGGGGGCGTGGACACCGAAGAGACTCGATTCATCTTTCAGAACCGGGTCGGCAAGATCATCCAAGAGATGGAGAAGAACGGACGCGCGGGCGGTTATCTCTGCGTTGACACCATCACCGAAGAACAACCGATCACCGTAGCGGCGAAGACCGAAGACGGCGATCCGTATTTCGCTTGCCGCTACCAAATCAATTACGGGGTGGAGTGATGATTCCACTCAAATATGACGCGACACTTGACCGAGAAGTCGCGAAAGCGGCAGGGCTCGCTCAGAAGAAAATCAACTGGGCGTATCGCATCGCGGGCATGGAGGCGGCTTACTACTGGGTCAACAATTACCTGCACATGCACTTTGAGCCTCGTGCGTTTCAGCGGTACGGATACGCTCGTCGGTCGTTTCGTTGGAACGAAAAGAAAGCACGAGTCAACCGCGCGTACAGTAAGAACACCGGACAATGGTACGACGCCCCGAAGCCTCCCGCACCGATGGTCTGGACGGGTGAACTACGCGAACACGTTCTAGGTCGGCGGAACAGCTACCAAGCGAAAGCAACATCGAAATTTGCATCCGGCGATCGAAAGCAGGTTCTCAATATCACGCTGCCGATTCATTTGAATCATCCGATCAATCCACGCAATGCCGGGGAACTAACGCGGCTCGCTCCCTCTGAATGGCGAGTCATGCGCGGCATCGTCTTTCAGAAGGCAAAGAAACATCTTCGGGCATTGCTCGAATCAGTCGTCAACCCAAAGAAAAAGGTGGCAGCATGAGCACGGACGCAGTTTACACACTCGGAGCGGTTGCTGTTAGTGGCTCGTCCGCGTTCAATTTGGACGGGGTTGAATCAGGCAATGCTGATACCGGGCTAACCCGTAACGCTCTCGAAGGGGGCGGGCAGCCGTACCCGTCGTGGATCTGCACGCTCGAAAGCAAGCCGACAATCCCGCTCACCGTCTCCGATATGAAAACGCTCCTCGATGTCGTGAATCCGCTGTCAGGGTTCGCGTTCCCGCAGACCACCGTTTACACCACCACTGATTTCTTCTTTACCAAGCTGGCAGCGAGTGGTACACGCGCGGGATCTTCCGCTCACGTTCGCGCACGATTGGCGGAAGGGTTCTTTGTCCTCAACTCGATCAGCGTAGCCCAGGGCGGGCACGCCACGGCGTCGGTGACGATTTACCCAACATACGACGGGACTAATTTACCATTCGCATACGCAACGACGGCGAGCCTCCCGCACACTCCCACGGTCGATGAACTGTTTACGCTGGGGCCGGTCAAGATCAACGGTACGACGCTTTCCAATGTCACCGGCTGGACGCTGGAACTCAATCCGCAGGTGGTCGTTCCGCTGTCCGATGGTGATTTGTACCCGACTCAGATTTCACTGATGAAGGTCACGCCAAAATTCACGGTGACGACCACGGACGTAGCGGCTCTCAGCACGTACACGCTCACCGGGACGGCTCAGACGAGTTCAGCCACGGAATTCTTTCTCCGCAAGCTCACCAAGCACGGGACGCGGGTAGCAGACGCGACAGAAGAGCACATCATGTTTGCTCTCTCCTCGTCGCAGGGTCAGATTTACACGACCGGCGCGGGCGGGTCGAACAACGACATCAGCATTTGCAATATCGTCATCGAGCCGACCGTAACGTCTGGCAGTCCGCTGTTCACCCTCGATACCACCGCCGCGATTGACTAAGGGGAGTTATGGCTGGGTTTCTTTACTTCATTGCCGACCGAATGCAGCCGATGACGTTGGCGCATTTGCCCGAAGATTTGCAGTCACAATTCAAGGACGCAAGCCTAGAACGCGGCACCATCCCCAAAGGTCCGCAAGGTGGTCCCGGTGAATTGTTCTGCGTCTCTGGTTCTCGTGAACGGCTGGGCGTCAACAAAGAGACTCAAACATGGGTTGAGGTCAAATGCTCGCACTGGATTGGGTTTGACAATAGCGATCGACCGACACCGAAGGATCTGCAACGAACCAAGCTCGTGAGCGGCACGCCAGTGGAGTTAGGCGACGGGAACCAATGGGTAATACCGGCTGTTCACTTCTACGGGAACTCGTTGCCAAAAGCGTATCGGCTGGTTGATGGAAACCTACGGCTTGTGCCGCTGTCGGGTTTCGAGGAAATCTCTGCCGAGGCCGACTACTGGTTCGAGACGCTGCTCAAGATCCAACGTGCCGAGGAAGCGACATTCAAGCCGGGTGATCTGTTCCGGTTCTTCACTGGTCTCTTGGCGATCAATTACCGCGTCGGCGAGGTCGAGGTCGGATGTGGCACGGACTTGCTCACCAATAACGATCAACTGATTACGTCGGTAATAAATGCGGCTTTCGGGATGTCTGATTTGGTGCGAGAGGAAGAGCAAAAAAAAAAGGCGGACACAGTCTGAGATGGTGGAGGTCTCTGCCGTGGCGCAAGGGGCTCAATCCTGACTATGTCCCAACGTTCGCTGATATGTTCTGGTTGCTGGAGAACGATTGATGTCTGAAGCGATGAAGTTCGACATCGACGGCACGCCAGCACAGTTAGCACTGTCCAAAGTCGCGGCTGGAATGCGGACTCTGGAGAAAGAGTATCGCAACCTTACCAAAACCTCCACGCAATCCGACGAGCAAATCAAACAGCAACAGCAGATGGTGGCGGTGGCGTACGCCAAACTCAATGGAGAAAAGATACGGCTGATTCAGTTGACCAAACAAGAAAACGTCGAAATGCAGGGCATGAAAGGTTCGATGAGCAAAACTAGCCAAGCCATCGGTGCTATGTCCTTTGCGATGGACGATTTTGTCACGGTCATGCAAATATCAAAAGACCCGGTGGACGGGTTTATCCGTGGTATGCGCGCAGCGTCCAACAATATCTCGATGCTGCTGTTCGCCATCAATCCCTTGTACGCGATCATCCCATCTCTTGTCACTGCCATCGGTGGTCCGTTACTCAAAGCGTTTCTCGGGACATCCGAGGAAGCGTCAAAGATGGCGGAAGTATTGGACGCCAACACGCAAAAGGTTCGTGATCTTGTCACCGAGGCCCGCAACCTGGGACGCGAAAGGCAAGACATCGAGGATGAGCAGAAAATCAGAGATGTTGACGAGACAGTACGAAACGCGGGCGTCAAGGCGGCAGGGGAGCAACAGCGAGCGAAAGAGCGTGCTGACCTGCGTATCAGCGGGCTTTCCGATGTGCTGCTAAATATGCCCGCCGCTGAACGACAAAAGGCCGAGGAGCGAATTAGACAAGAGGAGGGCGTTGCGGCGCAGGGTGCGGAGTTTGATTTACAGCAGGCACGACGAGCGGCGGAAGCGGTCAAGCAAGACATCGCAAAAAAGCGAGCGGTTCGAGACGCGGAAACACGACTCAAGCCGGTCGAAGGTGCTTTGCAAAAGTCCCTCGAAGGTCTGCTTAAATCTGGAGCCAATCCCGATCAGGCGGCAGCGGCAGCTATCACCGGCGCGGGATTGCCAATGGACGACGCCACCAAAACCGTTGTCGGAAAAATGGCACGCGAAGCACAAGGGCGAGTCACGGGCGACCAACTAGAAGGGGAGATCGGCAAAATTGCGGTTCCTGGTCAAGTGGATTTAGAAGCGGCCCAACAAAAGCTCGATGACTTTAAGAAACAGCGAGAGGAAGAAAAGCTTGACGCCAAACGGACAGGGCGACGGCTACGACCACGCGAGGAAGCCACCAAAGACGAGACACAAAACCAGCTAGAAGCGGTGGTGAAATCCCTCCAAGAGATGGTTGAGGCACAAAAGAAGAGCGGTATCGACACCGCGCCGGAATCATTGGACGTACTCAAGAAAATACTTGAGGCGTTGACCCGTCGTCCTCCCAACGGTGGAGGGAATAACTAATGGCCGACTCCATCGCCAACACTACCACCACGGTTGAGTTCATCGCACTCAATGGCGAGATCGACGGCGCGGGAACGATGGTGACAGAGATTTCCAGACCCGCCGCGGACGGCAGAGCGTTCCGAATTGTCGGGACCAAAGGGGGCGAATTCTCGCTCGTCAGCATTGCGGATGTTGCTAGTGCGTCAGACGCAAAAACGCTCTTGGCGACATACAAGGCGATGCAGGGAACCATCTGCACGATCACCAAAAGCGGCGGACAGGCTCACACGTATTTTCTGTGCCTGAATGTTCGCCCACTCGGTAGGCGTCAAGTCGCGGGCGCGGTTGGTGGGTTGGTCGGCGGAACGTGGATCGTCGAAGCGGAATGGACGTTCGTTTACTCAGGGACGTAAATGACCGATAACCTGGATTTCAGAACTGAAAGGCAAGTCGAGATAAAGAACACTCTCGATGGGGAGTGGGTCTACGTCCCGTACCTTTATCCTTTGACTAGCTACATGACCGCCGCGCCGGGCATCGGAACTGCTCAACTCCGCTACGATTACGGACAGATCAAGCAGACCGACGAAACCGCATACGCGACGTTCTACTCAAACTCCATCGTTAGCTATTACGTCCGCATCACGATTCAGTACCCAACGACGGGAACGTTTTTCTATTGGGTCGGCATCATCACCGAACAAGAGACGGTCAACGACGTTCCCGATGAGGACAGTGGATATCAGATTTTCACCGCTCGCGAATTGTCTCACTTGTTCGACCGGCAGCAACTCACCAAGGGCTACATTTACGAAACGTCGGCAACCAAAGTGCTAGACCGTCTCCCGGCATTCAACAAGCGTGCCAAGGTGGGACGGTACAACGTCGGCAACCGAACCAGTGAGCCACCGTTCGCGGACTCACCCATCTATTCGTTCGAGGCTCGCGAGGATGACGCGGACGTATGGACAGCGATGAACGTCGTTCAATACTTGTGCCGGTTCTACGCTCCGACCAATATGTTCATTCATCTTGTGGGCCAATACAGCCAGCTAGACGAGATCGAAGACGTTTGGGATCTTGAAGGGCTTACCCTTTGGGACGCTCTAAACAAAGTCATTAACCGCCGATATGGGCTGGGGTTCAATGTCCTTTCTCCCACCGGGTCAAGCGTCGTCTATCTCAATATCTGGACAACGACCAAAGACACCATCACGGTCGGCGTTGGGACGGTAGAAGCAAATCCGAACACGACAACGCTAACGCTCCCGTCTGCTCATCCCTACTGGCATATCATCGGCGAAGTTCCGCAGCGGATTTCCTCCAGCAATATGTACGACGTGATTGAGGCGAGAGGAAACTACATCAAGTGCATGGGGACGTTTACCAAGGCCGTAGACGACCTAGTGGACGGCTGGCACGCGGACCAAGAGACAGCCTACAAAGAGGCATCGGGCAGCACGACAGACGCGGAGGCGAATGATCGGGCACGAGGGGCGGATAAATACGAGGGCGTTTTCACACGCTATGTAGTGCCGTTCGATTGGGACGGGAAATGCGGGCACGTTGCAGATCCCGAAGATCGCGAACCGCTTTTCATCGAGGTTGACCCGGACTCAGGCGACATCGACACTAGCGTTGTCGGTGACTTCTACCTTGGAGATAAGCGATTCGAGCGAGACACGTTTTTGCAGCAGGGGTGGGATTACTCGGTATCCAGTCCCGTCAACGACAATAATTCATCCGTCGAGCCTGATTACGTCCCGATCATCGTGGGATTCACCGATAGCGAAGACGGTTCAATTCACGAAGCGACAGACGAGGTTATTTTCTGTGACCGTATCTCCGAGATGGTCCCAGGCGTTTATACGAACGTCAGCGTTTCCAGCGTCGATAACCAGATGGGAGTAAATCTCGCGTGCTCTCCTCGGCATCTGTTCGCCGTGGAAGAGTGGACGGGCGCGAAGCTATCTGTTCACGAGCCCGAGTTCACAAACGCAAACCTATTCTGCACGGCAGTTGTCAAACACGATCAGCGGATTAAATGCGTGGAGACGATCTTTGACGTAGGGTCGTCCGAAACCGAACGACGGCTCGTCATTGACGTAGACGATGCGGAGTTATGGTTCGTCGCTCCCAATACGCTCATTGACCGCGATGACGACGGTTCTTTCATCTATTACACCGGGCCTGATTTCCTGCGCGATGACCGGGGGCTATTAGAGCAAGTGGCCGCTAGTGCTAAGGCGTGGTACGGCGTGCCTCGTCAGGTGGTCGAAATCGACATCAAGCGGGTCGACTACTTCTATGTCGAGGTCGGGTATTTTCTCACGAACATTACCGGCATGACTTTTGAATCTCCTGTCAACACGGTCATCACTGGCATCAAAACCGATTACCGAGATCCCGGCACCGTCACGATTGAGACTGGCTGGGGCAATCTCGACTATGCACCGGACTTTGTCAGATGACAGTACGCGAACTATGGAAACGACTGGCACTCTTGGAGCGGAACATCTCCGAACTGCGCCAGATGTTCCAGAACATCCCAGCACGCGCGGGCAAGATGTTCCTGGGTGCGTTAGCAGGCGTTGGCAAGCTCGATGAATCGTTATCCGCGAACGGTGACGCGGCAATGAGCGTTTACATGCCTGGTCTGACGGGCGGCATTGGAACAGACACCGGCGCGACGGTGACGGTAATTGACGCGGGTATGTTAAGCGAAACGCTGCCGATAAATACGATTGTCGTTTGGGTGAACATCTTCGGTCGCAAGGTCGTTGTGGCGTACAAGTGCCTCTAGGGTGATTTATGGGAATGGGTCTTGGTTTCTGCTGCTGTGACGAGGATGTCCCTCCAGGGAGTTCGAGTAGTAGTGGATATGGAGGAGTTCTTACAGATTGTTGCTCAGAGAGCATACCAGAAACATTGAACGCAACAAATGGAACTGTTTCATTGACTTTAACTTATGATTCAGGTGGCGGTTTTTGGGAATCACCATGCACATTGGTTGATGGATTTTATTGGCGAATGTCTTTGGTATGTGGATTTGGGGCCCCTTGTGTTCCACCATCAGGCACTAATTTTCTTGGAACTGTTATTCGTAGCGCAAATTCTAATTGCACTGGTTTTGGGGTGCAAAGATGTTGTTATGCAAACGTTGTTGATTGTGACCCATTTTATCTTGAGTGTTCAGCTGGTATATGGGGATTGTGGGTAGTGACAGCATGAATATGGAATGCGAATGCTCTGAAAATGGTGGTTGGTGCAAAACACACCAACGGATGATGTCTTCCAGACTCGCTTACCTGTGTCGCCATAGTTGTGAGTACCGGGCAATTTTCGATCGGCAGTACGCAGAGACAAAAAAAATCATCAACTCTCAATCGCCACCCATTCACCGCATGGCGATTTCATTTCTACGATCGCTGTTTATTTGGTCATTAGATAGGTTTCGTTTTGTTGAAAATGTCGAACGCCATCGTATTTGTTCCACTTGCCCAGGGAACACCGGCTATCGTTGCCGTCCCTGCGGGTGCTTTCTCTGGCTGAAAACACGCATGCCGCACGAGTCCTGTCCTGCCGGATTATGGGGGCCGGTACTAATCGTAAAAAACCAAGCCGATCCCGTTACCGGAGAGTTAGTACAAATCCAAATCCCGCGTAAAAGTGGATGCGGTTGTGGCAAATAACCTACACGTCTGGTTCCACGTCGCAACCCTCGGCTCATTCTGGCGTGAGGTCGTCTCCGAGCTACACGGCGAGATCGGCGGCAGCCGTCTCTATGATCACGCAAACACGTTAAACGCGGTTATCGTCGGCGAGGAGCAATGGACCAAAACACCGCTGCAATCGTCTCGATGGAAAATCCACCAAGGCGGCGAACTGTGGCGATACGAATACCCAACACTCCAAGGACTCTGGCGGCAAGCGAAAGCCGAACCTGACGCCTACTACCTCTACCTGCACACCAAGGGCGTACGCGAAGAGAACGGGCGCCAGTTCCGGGCACTCTGGCGGCGATGGATGAGCTACTACCTAGTGACACGCTGGCGCGAGAGCGTGGCATTACTAGCCGATCACGACACCGTAGGGTCAATGTCGATTGGTCCGCCGTTGCCGCACTACTCGGGTAACTTTTGGTGGGCAAGGGGAGACTGGCTCGCTCAGTTACCAGAACCCGCACCGATTGAGTTCGGCGTGAATGAGCGGGTATGGGCGGAGATGTGGTTGATGCACCACGAACCGCGCCCGAGGTCGTATTGTTGGGGCCAGCCCAACCACGGTTTCCGTAGCGTCAAGGATGGGAGTTTCCGTGAGTCACAAATCACAAATGCAGTTCGTTGAGTACGTCCGCGAACTCTATCCCGATTCGTTTCGTTTTCGGCGAGTGCTGGAGGTCGGGTCACGCAACATCAACGGCACCGTCAGAGACTATTTCTTCCTCTGCGAGTACGTTGGTCTGGACTGCACACCGGGGACCGATGTAGACGTAGTCACGCTCGCGCACGAGTACGACGCGGCACCATTCGATGTGGTCATTTCCTGCGAGTGCTTCGAGCATGACCCGCACTGGCGACAGACCGTCGCCAACATCACCCGGCTACTCAAGCCTGGGGGATTGTTCGTCGCAACATGGGCAGGTCCAGCACGCGCTGAACACGGCACCAAAGGGACGGGAGAGGTCTACGGACCGGATGGGGACTATTACCACAACATCGCGGGAGAGGAGTTTCTTGGAGTAATTGGGGACACCTACTCACCAAGGAAAATACTGGCGAAAACGAACGGCGACGGGGTGGAGGATGTGTACTTTTGGGGAGTGAGATCCTTGCAGTAGGCCGTTGGCTCGGGTATTCTCTTCGCCCGGAGGGGACATGGCGGAATACGAATATCAAAACGGCGATCAGATTTACGGGCCAGTGTCGCAGCAGGAGCTTTTCAAGCTCGCGATGAGAGGCGAAATTACCGCCGACACTCTCATCACCACGGCTAACGGGTCATCCCTGCGACGATGGACAAAGGCATTACCGTGTCGGCTGACAGTCTCACCCATCTCGTCCATCCCGTAGGGGGCTCCCACGTAGCGGACTTCGTATCGGGTGATCGTTTTGGTGGTCGTCATCTCATTCCCCTTTTGTTTTCGTCGTCCCAGATCGCACCCGGACGCCTCGCAGCGTTTCGTCCCCCACCGTTACTCCGGCAGAATCCGAAGAACCACTTCGCCATCCTCCTCGACCGTCAGCCAGCCACCGGCGGCTACGACCTCCTCCTCAAGGGCGAGCATCGTCTCGCAGCCACGGGGGGAAAATTTGTTAGCTGCCTCGTCCATGTTTTCAGCTTCGATTTCCATGCTCGCGGCGTCAGTCGTGATCGTGTATTTTTTCATCTCATTCCCCTTTTCGCTTCGTCGCTCTAGTTCACCCCCACATGCGTGGGGAAATGGTCGCTTACTCGCTGATACCAGCCGCCTCAATGATCCCCTCGACGCTCTCCTGCCATCCTCGCTCGGGCAGCACGCTCTCAACGATCTCCGACCAGTCCTGCCCATAGATCAGGCCAGCATCATGGGCACGATCCCGAATCTCCTCAGCGACAGCGGCAACAGTACCCTCGGGCCATTCGCCGATGGTGGACTCGACATAGTTTCGCACATCCGTGATCGTCGCATAGGTCGTGGTTTTCATCTCATTCCCCTTTTGTTTTCGTCGTCCGCACCTGCGTTCGACTCACTTATATTATCGTCTATCCGATAACTGTCAATCATTAATTACCGGATTTCCGATAATTTCTTTTTGGTCTGGAGAACCATGCGAAACCCCAGGGATTCCGCGAGTTTTTCGAGGTTGGTCGAACTGAGCCCGCCCCCTTTTTTGGCGAAATCGTAGATGGTCGCGTAGGGGATTCCCAGGCTAATCGAAATCTGCCGGAGGGTTTCGGCGTCGTCATTTTCCAGGCGTTTCGCGAGTTTTTCGCGGACCCGGTCCGTCCATGATTCTGACATGATTTCTCCCGATAATGGTGTCCATCCATTGCGATTCGCAATCGTGCGTCAACTGTAATGTCATTCACCATTATCACTTCCCCCTTCCACCGCAGCGCGGAGACGGTTTCTTAGTTTCCAAATATCGTTGCACGTTTGGTCGGCAGGGTATTCGACCTGATTATCAACCGCTGATGAGTAAGCGAAAGCCGCATCTATCTCCGCAAGGATCATCTTCATCACCGTCGTTGCAATCGCGGCATTGATCTCCGGTTGATGGCAACTCGTCCAACATCGCCACTCGTCAGGAATGGCAAGCTCCTCGATAGTAAGCGGACGATCAAACGATGTTTCAGTTTCGACACTGATCTTTGTTACGCTCATTTCTCATCTCCCAGGGCGGCGGTGATTTCGCTCATCAAATGTATGTTTGCATCTCTTGGCACGTTACGGATCAATTCATCTCTTCGTTCTGCCACCGCTCGCAGGGCCATTTGGTATCCAAGCTGAACGAAGTGAGCCGTACCCATCTGCGAAATCTTTGTGGTCGGTAAGTATTCGATAATATCGCCACACTCTTTCACTGTTGGCACTCGTATCTCGCTCATGGGGTGTCCTTCGTGTAGCTTGGATGCTGGGACTCAATATGCTTGTGGACGTTCGCAAAGTACCGATTACAGCAAGGGCAGACACCCTTGGAGATTCGGTTCTTGGTACGGGTCACGACGCCCTTTGTGGCGGATAGCTGGCGTTCGGTTTGCCTGCGTCGGTTACGTTGGTAGTCGGCTTCTGCTTTTAGCTGATCGTTGCGGGCGGTGAGTTGGTCGCGTTCACGCTGCAATTTCTTAATCTCGGTATCGCAAAAGAATTGCTCATGACCATTCGTGCAAAAGAATCCGATGCCGGTATTCCTGGCACGCTCGTAGTGATCTTTATTTAGCCCAAATGCCGCGTGGCACTTGTAGCAATGAATCAAAACAAGCTCACTAGTATAGAGTTGAACAACGCTCATTCGCTCTGTCCTTTCGGTAGCAGGGGGCACCATTGGGGAGTGCGGACATTACCTTTTGACCAATCTATTGTCGTCTCATCTGTTTCTGGATGTTCGCAACGATTGAAGCAAACGCCGTTGGCAAATGTTCTGGCAAGATGCAAGCACCCATTGCAACAAAGTTCACCTCTGGACATCCACGGTTCCGGCGTCACCAACACCGGCCCTGATCGGTCAGGCATGGGAGGAGTCCTTTATTAGCTTTGCGACAGCCGATACAACCTCTTGAGTTGAATGCAGTGTGTCCGCTGTTTGGTAATCCCGCACAATCTCCACCACCTTCCTCCACCGCTCCGCGTCCGCACGCAGGCGGGCGAGTTCGGCGAGCAATGCGGACTCATCAATTTTCCGTATGCTGTAGCCAGACTCGCGGATAGCGTCCTCAATGTCGTTGCCGTATTGGTCTTCCACTCTCTCAGCCCTCCTTGGGTTGGTCGTCGGATTGTTGCGTCAGCGAAACGAAAGCACCATTGATACCACCATCCCGAAGCCTTTCGGCGTTGTCGGCTCCATAAGCGATCAACACAGACGGACCGCCCGCATTGAGCTTTGATCGTTTGCCTGATACGTCATGGAAGTGCAAACGACCTCGAACGAACAACAACGCCGATGCCCGATACCAAACACTGGAGAAGAACATCGACGTTTCGGTTCTTGCAAATATAAGGGCGATGCCGTTCCCATGATCGGCAAGCCGGTCGAGCCATTTACCTGTTTCCGGTCCGTAAGGCGGATTCAACCACACCCGACCTTTCCAAGGCTTAGACAATCCGTCCTCGTTGATGGTGTAGTGTTCCTTTGCAGTTGCCCACGGTCGGCAAACAGGGGAGCAAGGATCTAGGTCGAACGGCGCAAGTCGCTCGATGATCTCCGGTGGAGTCAGCCATTCATCAGTCCGACCTTGATAGGCTCGATGATGTCCGCCGATTCCTCGCTCCATCCCTCTCCCCCTTTCGCCCGCGTGGGCTAGGACTCAATAGTTAATCGACGCAGTCTTGAGCAAGACTCGCCATCGTTCATCGACTACGTCAACAATCACCGTGCTCCCTGTTTCGCTTTCGTTGGCGACCCACACGGGCGTATCGGAGTCCATCGTGTACTCGCCACCTTTGTAACCGTGAAAGGTTTCTCCGACTGCTTTCTCAAGCCAGCCGAGTAAATCATAAACTTTCGTATCCGATCCAACGGCGTAACCGATCGCGAGGTCTTCGTAATAACCTCGGTAGGAGTGGACGCCACCGCTCGGGGAGAAGTGGACGAAATCGAACATAACGATTGCGTCCGGGTCTTTTCGTTTGAGCGTGGCGATTAGCTCGCCCAATGACATCTGAATGTCACTTCGTTTCGTCGGCATTCACGAACCCCCTTCCGCTGGCGTGGGACTAGTCGCCTTTTTGCAAATCCCCACCGACAAGTTGTGCAATTCCGCTGAGTCGCTGATGCGCCCAAAGAACATAGGCGGCCATATCGAACTGCTCGGCGTTGGTCCACGTCCATTCACTAGGCGACATTGTTATTCTCATCGCCAAGTCGATTGCTTTATCTTGGGATTGCTTGTTCAAGCCAATTAAGGTCATTTCAGGCGATAGCCGTACGACTTCTTTCATCCGCCACTCCTTCACGCTCGGGTTAGGTGGCTACATCCGCCAGCCTCTTCATGTCCGCCATTGCGACTTCATTGGATTCAAAGAATCTTACCGGAGAAATTTGATAGCCCGACGCTTTGTAAATCTGCATCGCCGCAAATACGGGTGACGTTTTTTTCTCCAGTTCGTATCCTGCTTCGCCCGCGTGATGAATCGCCCAACCGGCGCGGCAATGCGTCGTATCGCAAGTGTGCCATTGGCTCATATCGAGACAACCGGGCTGAGATGCGGATTCGTAGACTCGCTTGTGAATGTCGGGGACGACGGGTACGGACAGTTCATCCATCGACGATTCTTGTTTGCCATAGCAGCCAGAGCAGCCAGAGCAGCCAGAGCAGCCATAGCAGCCAGAGCAGCCAGAGCAGCCAGAGCAGCCAGAGCAGTCATAGCAG
>JACCDG011967157.1_pt1 | contig 22750 bp, 29 predicted proteins | sample 7442471 | NCBI WGS metagenome assembly JACCDG01 (sample SAMN15323444, study PRJNA562643) | freshwater metagenome | isolation source: river surface water | place: USA:Blue River Watershed | collected 2017-08-17 | reverse complement strand
GTAGTCAGGACAGGACTCGAACCTGTAAGGATACACCTGCATGAGATTTCTCTAATGCCAACAGGAGATGGAAGTTTATTCTTCTTTTACATACCCAACCTGTGAGCGTTTACCAATTCCGCCACCTGACTAATATGTTTAATCTTCGTAGAACTCTACTCTATCTTTTTGAGAAGATACTTGAATAGAGATAAGTTTACCTCTTTGATTAGAAATAATAGCAGAAGCAATTTTAACTAATGCTTTAGCTTTATTTACATCTACTAATCCTGCTTCTGTGTTATCATATAATTCAAATAGATTATCTGATAATGCTTTGTAATTTTTCTTTGGTTTCATTTTATTTAGTTTTTCATGTTTAACAATCTTTTTAGTCTTAGTATCCTTGTTTGTAGAACAAATAGTTCTTCAGATAACTCTTCTTTTTTCATCTTTAATGTTGCAGCCACATAATGTTTAGGTAAATTCCCTCTCATTCTTTTACTGTATTTATCATTATTAATGTGGTAATATTCTAAAGGTGTTTTTTCTTGTGGTTCTCTATAATATAGATTATTTAAAGAACAGTTTAAAGGGTTATTATCTTTATAGATTAAAGGGACATCTTTATTGTAAGGATTTATTATAGTAAAGTGTTGAGACATTAAAGTTTTTAAAAGATATTCTTTGTTGTTTATACCTATTTTTAAAACATTACTGTTTTTATCTAAATAACCTTTTATAATTCTTTCTTTTAAAGATTTAGTTCCAGAAGAATGAATAAACCAATGTCTAATGACAACCCCATCATTTCTGATGGAGTATTGTTCATTAGTGCCTTTTATGAATTTACTTTCTAGTTCCATAATATACACAAATAGCTAAATTGAATACTGATGCCATTGCAAAGTATGGATAATTAGGAAAGTCTATTCTACTATTCTCCATTGTGCCTACAAAGAAGTAAGCTGTGAAGATAATGATTGAAGCAACAAACCAAGTTTCCCACATAGTTTGTTTAGATTGTTCTGTTTTGTTCATAAGTGTTGGATTAAATGAATTTAATTAGTGAATTGGTTTTAACAATTGGTAGTAAATAAAGGCTATTTAATTAGGCTCTAGTCTTTAGAGCCTAAATAAATGGTATCTGACTGAATAAGGTCTATTTTGATGTCAGAGCCTTCAGTAGGTAATGCTTCAAGGTCATCATTCCAAATGAAAACTGGGTTCTCAAAGTCTGGATTGATATAGATTTGGTGTTGTCTTTCTCTTTCATGAGCTGTATAGCCTATGAAATAGCCAATAAGCATAATTGTAAGAGTAATTAGGAAAATTGCAAATGTTTTCATGTGTAATGAGGTATTAGGTTAATAAAATAAAGCTATTATAATTATATGGTTATAATTTGTAAGTTTTGGATATGTATGAGAAAAGAGGTTGAGTGTCTTCAAACACATCTACAATTCACAACAAAAACAAAAACCATAATATATTTTTGTCTACAATTAGAATGTAAACAAAAATAAAATGTATTCACAAGGAATACAGCTAATGATTAGTAAGGGTCTTACCCTGAGGATATTACATAAAAACAAGAGGAGCTAAGTTGCTCCTCTATGTTTTGCTACAAACCAAATACACTATCTAATGCAGTGTTACTTGCAGTTTGTATTCCAGTACCAATTTCAAAGAAATGTTGATTCTTTTCTCCTTCTCTTGTACTTGGTACTACAGTATGATATAATACTACTTCTTCATCAATAGCAGGAATAGCTTTTACTACTTTCTCTGCAGTTAATGTAGTTCTAGTTGCTAATACTACTAAACCTTTAGCAGGTCCTTCAGTGATTTCCACATTAACAAGCACATATTGTGCTCCATTAACTTTAGACAATACAGCATCATTAGCTTTCTTTACAATACCTTTAAATGAATTGCTCATAATAATATACACTTACTAATTCCAGTGTGAAGTTTTATTGATTAATACTCAGCATCAGTAAGGGTCTTTCCCTTATTAGAAGAGCTTGGCTTTATACTACACTATTATTATAATGTAGATATAATATCAAGCTGAACACAGAGTTTGTGAACAGGTTGAAACTAACCCCTCAGCAAACATAAGAATAGAGTTTCACTGTTTACTCAACTGTTGAGTAGAACAAAGAGTTCTTTCTTATTAATATAATCTGCCCCACAAAAAAGGTTTTCCTTTTTAGCTAGAGGGGGTATTATACTTGCTAAAGATTGGTGGGGGTCTTTGCTAGGGAGGATCACACTTTCAAAATTTATAAAAAAATTCAAATTAGCATACTCTCAAAAATTGTAAAAAATTTTATAAAAATTTTACACCCTTTATCAATACTTCATTTTAATTCTTAACTTTGCTAAATATTAATCTTTAAAGTATGGTAGCAAAAGAGCTCAAAAAAAAGTATCCTATTTATCCTGTTGTTAGAAGAGAAACTACTAAAGGTATAGAGGTAGTGTTTAAAACACTGATTAGAAAAAGGTATAATGGTATATACTATTTGATTCCTTTAGAAGCTAGAGATAGTAATGAAGCCAAATGTATTCATGTTCTTCATTCTGAAGTGTATAAAGAATTCATGTTAGGTAAGTCAAAGATTAGTGATGTCAAAGATGATGACCAAACTAATGAAACCACTAGATTAAGTAACAATTAAAATTAAAGAAATGGAAGGAAATGTAACAATTATTACTGATGGGTCTGATGCAATACTGCCAGAAAGCTATGTTGCCTCTGGTGATGCCCTCAGAAGAGAAAAGGTTCTAGCACTTAGAAGGGAATTTCTCAATATTAATGGGGAAGATTATTTTGTACTACATCCTGAGCAAGCTGAAAGCTACTTAAATTTGTGGCATACAGCTGCAGCACAAAGTTTTGCTTCTCTAGGTAATTATGAAATTAACACTGCTTCAAAAGACCCTGTGAATCAAATTACAGATGGATTGGAAACTGCCAAACCTGTAGAATTAACACTTAAACATAGTGAGATTAGTGCACAAGATGCTTGTTGCAACAATCCACTGACTTAAAAAATAGGATATGAGGATAATACAGAAGGGAATTGTAGGGCTAAAAGATGCCCAGTATTATATCTATCATTTGAGTATTATTAATCCTTTTTTACCCATAGAATTGACACCTAAAGAGAGAGAAGTTTTAGGGACTTTTATGAGTTTTAAAGGAGGATTAGCTGAAAAAGATAGATTTGGAACTAGTTTTAGAAAAGAAGTAAAAAGTACATTGGGGATGTCTGATGGAGGATTGTCTAATCATTTGTCTTCACTTAAGAGTAAAGGTGCTATTAAGGAAGACCTTAATGGGGCCATACAAATTGCAGGTATTTTACTTCCTGAAGAAAAACAACAGAATTATCAATTTAAAATAGTGCAAGAGTAATGAAATTGTTTAGTCATGCTCTAATTGAAGAGTACTATGAAAAGGTTAAACAGGAGTATCCTGACATTACTTTAAAGCAAGTAGAGGATATTTGTCAAGCTCCTTTTGTAGAGGTAAGGGCAGGAATAGAATCAGGACTTTTACCTACAATTAGGTTAAAGTTTTTTGGAACTTTTTTAGCTTATCCTAAAAGGGTTGCTGCTATTTTAAGAGGGTATGAGGTTCAGTTTAAGGAGCATAGAATTACCCCTGCTTTTTATTTCAAGAAGAAAGAATTATTAGAAAACTATTTAAAGAAGCACAAAGATGAAATTCAGTAACATTACTCCAGAAAATGTGTATGCCTACTTTCAAGGAAAGATTAGGTATAAGTTGTACTACAGCAAGAGATTGAATTGGTTAATTCCTTTACATGTTTTTGAACAAATCAGCTACAGAATATTTGTAATGGATAAGGAATGCTATTCTCTAGGTAGTTGTAAAATGTGTGGGTGTGAGACTGTAGCACTTCAAATGGCAAACAAAGCTTGTGATAAACCTTGCTATCCTGAGATGATGAATAAGGAAGATTGGGGTACTTACAAGTATTTTAATAAGATAGATTTTATTTACAAGGACAAGAGAAATTTTGAATTAAGAATTAGTAAAACACATAAGCAATGAGTAACTGGCAAAACACTACAATCTTCTTTGGAACTTTTAAAGAAGGAAATACAGTAAGGATGATATTTAGAGGTACATCTTCTTTACCTAAAGTTAAACAGTTTGTAGGTAGCTGTGGTTGTACAGATTTTAAGTTTGATGAAAAGACTAAAGAACTTTCAGTTAAATTGAGTCTCAACAAGATACCTCCTCAAGTAGTAAATAACTACATGGATATACATAAAACAATAACAGCCTATTATGAAGATGATACTACAGAAGTATTGCATATTAAGGGCATAATCACTAAATAAATGAAAAGAGAAACATCATTAGGGGATTATTTAAGGCTATCTAGAGCCACTCCCACAGTAGAAAGAGAGTTTGAAGCATTCAAGGAACAGATATTTAACACTATACTTATATGGGATGATGGCAAGCTCCACACTCCAGCTCCAAACACCACAGGTCTCTATTATGATAGTAAAAAGAAAATGTTTAATACCTTTGATAGGTTTAAGAATTTAAGTTATGAAGAAGCTGCAGCAATTGCTTATACTAAGTATTACAGGGCTATTAATGCTTTTATATTACCTTTTGAATCTAGGGCTTTGTATCTTGATATGGCTATTACTTATGGACCTATGCAGGCTATCAAAGTGATGCAAGACTGTGCAGGTGTAGATGATGATGGGATAATTGGTCCTGTAACCAGGGAGAAAATGCAGTTTGTTACTCCTGACTGTTTAGCACAAGGAAAAAGACCTTCAAAAAATTTTTTAAAAAATTTTTTTAGTTAAATATGATGCTGACTAAAGCTGTAGATGTTAATCCTTATGGAAGAATACTACATGTTATTGTTACAGATAATTTTATAGAGGATTATCCTGCAATTAATAAGAAGTACAAGCAAAACCTAGATAAAGAAGATGATGTGTTAGGGATGTCTCAAGCAAGAGGAGCCCATCACATGATTATTATTAATGTAGGTAGACACAGGAAAATTTTTAAAGGTATAGAAATTGAATGTGAATTAGCAGACACTATTGCCCATGAAGCTGACCATTTATGTAACCAGCTTTTTCAAAGAATAGGAGCTAGAGTAGAGGTAGATAATGATGAACCTCATGCCTATCTTTTAGGGTGGATAGTTCAACAGATTACAAGAGTTTATTTAAAATTTAAAGCACAAGAGGATGTCAAAAAAGTTTAGAATGTATGTAGGAGCTATTAACATGTACTTTCAAATAGGAGTAAATGTTATAGGGCTACCAGAGTTTCATATCCACACCTGGATAATCTCAAAGTCAATTAAGGAACAAGAAGCTAAAAAATTTGGATTATTATGAGTTTACTATTCACAGTGGAGAGCAAAGTAGTTTCTCCTACAACACAGTCACTGCTCATACCTCCTTTTAAGCAGATATGGGAAAGAGATGATTCTAAGGATAAAAGGTATGCCATAGAAGATTTCTCTTATATTGAGTTCATGGCCTCTATTCAAAAGAGTAATCCTTATTCAGGATATTCTGAGGACCAAAGAGCTGAAAAAATTATTAAGGATATAATCACTAGAGCTGATTGGGAAGAGGATACTTTAATCCTTCAAGGTATTACTAAGCTTAAGGAGTTTCAAGCTGAAGCTTCTGTGACTTACAATTACTATATGGCAGCTAAGACAGCAGCTGAAAAGATGCAACAATTTTTTATTGGTTTCAGTATGTCTGAAGTTAATCTTAGGACTGGTGCTCCAATCTTTAAACCTAAAGATATTACATCAGCTTTAAATGATACTTCTAGAGTACTAGAAAATCTTAACTCTCTTAGAGAAAAGGTTGATAATGAAATCTTTGAAGAAGTTAAAAAGAAAGGTCAAAAAATAGTTAGTCCTTTTGCAGACCCTTCAAGTTTAAAATAAATTTATATCTTTACACTTTAATCTTTAACATTAATATTAAACATAATGGCAGACTTAAATGAAATATTAGGAAACAAAGTTTCTACAGCTAGTAAAGCCAGTGGAAGAGTTACTATTGCAGCTACACTTCTTAAAGCTAGAACTGATGCTCACTTAACTCATCTAAAACAAGCTGATAAAACATTAGCTAGACATACTGCATTATCTACTTTCTACACTTCAATTGGAGATTTAGTAGATGGGTATATTGAATCTACTATGGGAATTGTCCCAGGTTTTACAGTAGAATCTGTTCCAGCTTCAGCTGTTATTGCTGACCCTGTAGCATATTTTAAGAACCTGTACTCTCAGATTGAAACAAGTAGAACAGAAATTAAAGAAAGTTTTATTCAGAATCAAGTAGATACTGTACAAGAACTTATTGCTAATACTCTTTACAAACTTACATTTATTACTACATAATATGAATAGTCAAAATCCTAATAATGAATTTAGAGCAACTGCTCTTTTTACAGGGAGTTCTAATTATGAAACTAAAGAGGAACAAAAAATTGTAAATAATTTATTTGCAGAATCTTTCTTTAATAAAGTGTGTAAACTTATAAAAAAATTAATATATGAGTCAATTAAACTCAGTAAGAAACCCTGATGGTATTTGGATTAATACAGAAGTATTCAGAGAAGAGGCTAGAAAGTTTCAAAGGTATGGTACATACTGTCTAGATCCTTGGGGTTCTCCTGACTGGTTTGCTTATTGGCAGGAACAAAGAAATAGAGTTATTAATGGTTACTCAGTGGGTGGAGTTAAAGTCACTGGGGACCATTATTTTTATTTAAACTTTTGTCCTATTCTAAAGGTAGAAGATACTACCTCTAAAAAATCTTCTAAGATTACTGACTTTCCAGATTTCTGGGATGGAGATTACAACTATTTTTGGGCAAGAGAAATTGCTTTTAATGGTATTGTAGATGGGCTAGGTATTCCTGTAACTGAGTCTGATAATCTTTCTACTTTGTTTGAAGGATTAAAATTAGAGGTTAAAATTGAAGAACCTTATCTTAAAGGAGGGTATAATCTTATTGTAGGTAAGTCTAGAAGAAAGGGATACTCTTATAAGAATGCAGCTATTGCAGTTAAGAACTATCTTTGTTATCCTAGAGCACTTACTATTTTTGCTGCCTATGAAAAGAAATTCCTTTATCCTAAAGGGATTTATACTATGGCATCTAACTACCTCAACTTTATCAATGCCAATACTGCTTGGGTTTATCCTAAAGATGTTGTAGATAAAATGGACCACGTTAAAGCTTCTACTATTGAGTACAGAAATGGTGTAAAAGTAGAAACTGGTTTCTTATCAGAAATCATGGCACTTACATTTAAAGACAATGCAGATGCTGCAAGGGGAAAAGATGCTAGGGATGTAATCTTTGAAGAATCAGGTGCTTTTGGTACTCCAGGTCTTTTAAAATCTTCTTACAAAGCTACTGAAGACTGTGTAATGGCAGGGGACATTAAAACTGGTATGATTACTGTATTTGGTACATCAGGAGATATGGAAGGTGGTACTGCAGATTATAGTGAGATGCACTCTAACCCTCTTAGGTTTGGTATGTTGCCTTTTCAAAATATTTGGGATGAAGATTCTGAAGATATGAAATGTGGCTTCTTCCACCCTATAAATTGGAATATGGAGGGTTACTATGATGAACAAGGTAACTCAGATACAGTTGGAGCCAAGAATGTAGAGATGGCCAATAGAAAGGTATTACTTGATAATGGTGCCACATCTGCTGATATACAACAAAGAATGCAAGAGAAACCTTTAGGTCCTTTTGAAGCCTTTGGAATGGTATCTACTAACAATTTCCCTGTATTGGAATTAAAGAGACAATTGGAGATTGTCAAGGCCAAAAACCTACACATGATTATGGGTACACCTGTAAAGTTGTTCTATGATTATGAGAAGAAAAAGGTTATGGCAGAGCCTATTTTAGATGGTAGTGCTAATGTTATTTACAGACAAAAACCTGATAATACCTCTCTAGAAGGGTGCCCTGTTATCTATGAGTACCCTGCTGAGGTTCCTCAAAGGGGTGCTTATAAGATAGGGTATGACCCATATAGACAAGATAAAGGAACTTCCTTAGCTGCAGTTTGGGTTTATAAGTCTGTGATTATTGGAGAAAGAACTAAAAGAATAATTGTTGCTGAGTATGTAGGAAGACCTGGAGAAGCAGATGATGTAAATTATATCTGTAGATTATTTGCAGAGCTTTATAATACAACCATAATGCATGAAAATGAGGTAACCCATGTTAAGGATTACTTCAGAAGAAGAAAACAATTGCATTACTTAGCTTATCAACCTGATGAAGTAATTAAGAAGAATGTTAAGAACTCTAGAGTAAATAGACTTTATGGTTGTCACATGAATGAGCAACTTAAAGATGCTGGAGAAAAGTATATTAAGTCTTGGCTCTTAGATGTACAAGATTTTGATGATGAAGGTCAACCTATTAGGTCTTTAGACCAAATTTATTCTATAGGACTTTTAGAAGAACTTATCTCTTACAATAGAAAAGGAAACTTTGATAGGGTTATGGCTCTTATGCAAGTTATGTTTCAAGACCAAGAAGACTTACATGGTAAAGAGTATCAACCAAAGTCAAAAGGAAATGATAAAGCTAAACAGCTTTTAGATATGATGGGAACTATGTATAGTAAAAATAATAATAGAAACTTACAACAATCATTAAATTAATTATTACTTTTGTAGATACTTATCTTTGAACACAATGAATCAACCAGTTACACAACCAAAGTCATACTCAACTGAGAGACTTAGTAGAAGAGAAAAAGAAGAAAAAAACTTTCTATGGTATAGAGAGAAAATAGACATGTATGACACAAAGGCTAACTTTTTGTCTATTGGATATGGTGGAGTTAATGAGTATAAAAGAATGAGGGTTAATTATGACCTCTTTAATAATATCATTGACCTTTCTGATTTTGCTTATGTAGCTACTCCTTATGGTTCAGAGATGGGAGAATTGCCAGCTCAAATGGCAAACAGAGACATTTGTTCTTATAGAATTAAGGCTTTGATTGGTATGGAAATGAAAAGACCTTTTGGGTACAGAATCATTGCTACTAATAAAGAAGCTGGAAATAGAAAGACAGAAGAAGAAACTAAAAGGATTCAAGAGTTTGTTGTTCAACAAATTATGGCCCCTATTAGACAACAAAAAGAAATAGAGTTCCAAGAGCAGATGAAAGGAAGAAAACTTTCTCAGCAAGAAACTCAAGAGCTACAACAACAAATGGAAGCTGAGATAGATGCAATGACTCCTGATAAAGTCAGAGCATATATGAAAAGAGACCATAGAGACCCAGCTGAGGTACAAGGTCAACAGCTTCTAAACTACCTTATTAAGAAATTAGATGTCAGAAAGAAGTTCAATAATGGATGGAAACATGGCCTTATTTCTGCTTATGAAGTATATTGGTTAGGAATTATTAATGGGGAACCTGCAATGAAAGTTGTAAACCCTGTTAGATTTTCTTGTGATAAAGCTTCAGACCTGGATTATATTGAGCAAGGTGAGTGGGCTGCAGCTGAATACAGAATGCATCCTTCACAAATTGTGCAGACCTTTGACTTAACTGACAAAGAAATTGATATGTTGTGGAGAAATTACAACCACCATATCACTCAAAGAGTCCATGACAACCTTTTTAACTTTGATGAGTATTTGACTTATGAAGACAAAAATGCAGTAAGAGTTCTGCACTGTGTATTTAAAGGTCTTAGAAAAATTGGTTGGTTAGATTACTTAGATGAAGATGGAATACTTCAAACTAAGTTTATGGTAGATGAAAGCTACAAGCTTAATAAAGACAATGGAGACATTAAAATAGAATGGGAATGGATTCCTGAAGTGTATGAAGGTTACAAAATTGGTACCTCTATATATAAGGAAATGAGAGCTATACCTGGACAATTCAAAGATATGGATAACATTTACAAATGTAATCTACCTTATTATGGTGCAATCTATGATAACACCAACTCTCAGCCTACTTCAGTAATGGACAGAATGAAAATCTATCAGTACTACTATAATATAGTAATGTACAGATTAGAGCTTTTATTAGCCTCTGATAAAGGTAAAAAAATCTTAATGAACATTAATGCTATTCCTACTGACTCTGGAATTGACCTTAAAAAATGGCAGTACTTCTTTGAATCTACTCCTTTTATGTGGTACAACCCTGATGAAGAAGGAATGAATCAATCTGATGTAAACACTATTGCTAAAACCCTAGACCTTTCATTAGCTTCTGATATTCAAAAATATGTAGAGCTTGCTGATTACCTGGAGCAAAAATGTGGTAAGTCTGTAGGTATTACTGACCCTGTATTAGGACAAACTTCAGTATCTGAAAGAGTAACCAATAACCAACAAAACCTTGTACAGACTTCACACATGCTGGAGCCTTACTTTGATTTGCATAACTGTATTAAAAGAAATGTACTTCAAGGATTAGTAGATTTGTCTAGAGTAGCTTATGCTAACTCAGATAAAAAGAATATATCTTACATCTTAGATGATATGTCTTTTGAAATGCTTCAATTAGATGTTAATTTATTAGATGAAAGTACACTAGGATTGTTTATGGAAGACTCTTCTATGTCAGAAGAAATTAAACAAACTATTCAACAATTGGCACATGCTGCTATGCAAAACCAAAAAATTGAATTGTCTGATGTTCTTAAAGTTATCAAGCAAGATAGTATTCAGGAAGCTGAAGAAGCTCTTCTTGTATCTGAAGACCTTAGAATGGAAAGAGAACAACAAGCTCAACAAGCTCAAGATAAAGCTAAAGCTGAAGCTCAACAAAAAGAACTTGACTTCAAAAGAGAAGAGTGGGCTTATAATAAAGAGGTTATTGTTCTTAAAGAAGAAGAAAGAAGAAAAACTGAGATTCAGAAACAAGCTATCTTATCTATGGGATTTGACCCTAACAAGGATCAAGATAATGATGGAGTTCCTGATGTACTTGAAGTAGCTAAACATGGTGTAGATGCTGAAATTAAAAGAGCACAAGTTGCTAATGAAGCTAGAGCCCTAGACCATAAAATCCAAGATGATAAAGAAAAAAATAAGCTAAAAGCTAAAGAAATAGCTCAAAAGGGAGCTAGCAGTAAATAAAGGCTATTACAGTTTAAATGTGGTACCTTCATTTTAAAAATGTAATTTATTAAATAATTAAACTTAAATTTGTCACAATTATGAGTGGAACAGAGAAAACCATTGACCAATTTGCAGGCTGGGAAGATTCATCACAGCAGCATGATTTTTTTGGAGAAACCAATCTAGTAGAAGATGTAGTGTCTACTGTAGAGAAGGATGATGTAGTAGAAGAAGGAGATGAAACTACTAAACCAGACCCAAAGAAAAAAGAAAAAGAAGAGCAAGAACTTATAGATGAACAGTTCAAAGATTTTGAATCTGGAGTATCTAAAGTTTCAACTGAAGATGATGAGGATGAAGAGGAAGGAACTTCTGCAGGAAGTAAAGATGATTCTAAGCCTACTGCAGTTAAAGTAAATTCTAAATCTACCTTAGAGTTCTTAAAAGATAAAGGATTAGTAGATTTTGAACTTGAAGAAGGACAAGAACTTACTGAAGACTTAGCTGAAAACCTACTAGAAGATAGTTGGGAACAAGCTGTAGAAGCTGAAGTAGAAGCTACTATTAAAGATTTACCTCAAGAGGTAAAAGACTTAATTAAGTTTGCTTCAAAAGGTGGAGATGTGGGGCAACTGTTAGCTAAGATGGCAAACAATGTCACCTCAGGGTTGAATAAGAATTCTGATATTGAAAGTGAGGCAGTTCAGATTCAAGCTGTAACAACAGATTTACTATCTCAAGGTTATGACCAAGAGTATATAGATACTCAAATAGAGTTCCTTAAAGATAGTAATAAATTAGAAGGAATCAGTAAAAAGGCATTTGATAAAATCATTGCTAAACAAGAAGCTGATACTGCTAATGAAGTTGAGCAAGCTACTCAACAGAAAGAGTTTAGAAAGAAACAAGCAAGAGAGTATAAAACAAATATTACTACTCATATTGGTTCTTTAACAGAAGTAGGAGGTTTACCAGTCTCTAAACAAGACAAAGCAGTATTACCAACCTACATTTCAGAGCCTACTGTAGAACTACAAGATGGAAGGGTTGTAAGTGAGTTACAAGCTGACTTGTTCAAGGTAATGGCTGATAAAGATAAAATTGTTTTGTTAGCAAAACTTTTGAAATCAGACTTTGATTTTAGTGCAATAGCAAGAAAACAAGCTACTACTGCATCAAGAGGAATTAAAGAAGCTGTTCAAAATGCTGATAAGAAAACTTTATCTAATGGAGCAGGGAGTCACAAACCAAATAAAAAAGCACTCTGGGATATGCTAGAGTAACAATTAATTACTAACTTTAAATTAAATTCAAAATGGCTACATTAGGAAGCAAGCTTCTTGTTAAAGAAATGGAGTGGAATGCAAATATGACTGAGCAGTCTCATTTAGGAGCAGCTTTGATTGCAAAACCACACCGTATCTTAGGAGAAATGGACAAATTGTTTTCAGCTCAGAATTACTATTCTGATAATCCAATGTCTTCTTTGTTGATGGGTAACTCTAAAACAGAAGAAACTATTGGTAACACAGAGTGGGAATGGGAGTTGAAAGGTGCAAACACTAGACCTCTAGTTGTTGTAGAAAATGTTGAAGCAGCTGGAAACTTAACTCCAGGTAAATTCAAAAAGACTTTCAAAATCAAACTTGATGAAAACTGGTACTTACCAGGAGATGTTATCATGCCAGGTACTTCTAACAAGAAATACCAAGTGAGAATCCAAAATCAAGGTATCAAAGATGGTGATGGTACTGTTTATGTTGTTAGAATGAACTCAGATGACCCACAAGCATTTATGCCTGTTAAGTATTTGAAACCAGGACAACAATGGGGTAAATTATTCTCTCAATATGAAGAGGCTGCTGAGCAATCAGGTTCTACTGTTTTCAGTTTACCAATTGCTTTCAGAAACAGAATGTCTAAGTACAGAAAAGAATACAGAATCACTGACTATGCTTCTACTGAAGTTTTAGCTGTAGCTATTCCTGATTCTAAAGGTGCTTACCATAACTCATGGATGCGTTATGCTGAAGTAGAGTACTGGCAACAATGGTACAGAGAAGTAGAACGTGGATACTGGTATTCAAGATCTGCAGACACTGTATTAGGAGCTAATGGAAGACCTGTAAGAATGGGTCCTGGTATCCAAGAGCAATTAGAAGATTCTCACCAACACAGATACTCACACTTAACTGCTAAGTTAATTGAAGAGTACTTGCAAGATATTTTCTATTCTCGTGTTAAACCAGGTCAAGGAAGACAAGTTAAAGGTTTCACTGGAGAGTATGGTATGTTACAATTCCATAGAGCTATCCAAGATTGGCAAAACAAATCAGGTTTCATTAAGAATATTGAGGTTTACTCTAATAAAGTAAAATCTGATATTCACACTAATGCACTTGAAGCAGGTTACCAATTTGTGAAATACAACATGGCAAATGGTGCATCTCTTGAATTGATTCACAATCCTCTTTATGATGATAGAGAAATCAACTTTGAAATTGATGAAGTTACAGGTTTCCCAATTGAGTCTCAAAGAATTACATTCTTAGACTTCTCAGGAGAATCTAAAAACTCAAACATCAAAATCATGAACAAGAAAGATGGTTTTGCATTTACTTATGTTGAAGGTATGTATGGTCCTTATGGTCCTAAAAATGGAGGAAGCTCTGCTCACTCTGGTTCATACTATGAAATGCATGTTGAGAAGTCTTGTGGTATCCATATCCATGACATCACTAAATGTGGAGAGTTAATCTTGTCTCGTAACTAAGATTACCTATAACTACTAAAAAGCTCCTGTAACAGGGAGCTTTTGGTGGTAAAGGGAAAAAGAGTTTTTCCTTAAGTCTAATAATTAAAAAGAAAAATTATGGCATCAGTAAAAGTTGAAGTCAGACCTATTGAGTCAAAAAGATGGCACAATAAAACAGGTCAGGAGTCTTTCACAAGACCAAAAAAAATCCAAGCACTGATAGATGCATCTACAATGAAGTATGCTACAGGTCTCTCTCAAGAAGATATTGAAGGATTAAAAGCTAAAGGAGTAAATTATGATTTGTCAGACAACTACAATTCAGAAACTCCACACCCATTTTGGGATTCAAGTATGGCTATTGTGAAGTTAGAAAACAACACAATGTTCTATGACATGGCAAATGCATTAGACCTTATCAAGGTAAGAATAATGAAAGCCAGTAAATTTGTTGCTAATTCAATGGCAGAGTATGAAGCAGGGGCATGGCCTGAAGCTACACATGTTATCTTTGATGAAGCAGAGCAAGCTCAAGTATTAGCTAGTAAGGTAGAAACTAAAAACACTGCCATTATTGAAGCTTCTAAACTTAGCTTAACTAGAAAAATAGAATTGATTCTAGTTCTAGGTGGTAAAAATATGAAGAATCAATCTGCAGACTTTGTGGCTGTAGAGTTAGATAAAATTCTTAATAAGAATCCTGAAGAGTTCTTAAGACATTTGAAAATGGATAAAAAACAATTAGCATCACATGCCCTTGTTTTAGAAGCCCTTCAAAAATCAGTTTTAAGAAGAGAAGGTCAAAGAATCTTCCACATGGACTCTCCATTAGGAATAGATGAAATTGAAGTAGCTGAGTACTTATCTAAAGATGAAAATCAGGACATCAAACTTTTAATACTGTCTAAAGTAAACAACTAAGGAAATGACTATTAGAGAAATGCATTATGACTTCAAAAAGAAGTTCAACAAAGTGGATAGCCAAAAGAACAAGAACTTTTTAGTTCCTGAAATTGACTGGCTTTTAAATGAAGCTGCTGAACTTTTTGTAAAGAGGGTTGCTTCTCCTAAGACTGAAGATGGTCTAGGTTTTGAAACTACTCAAAGAATCATAGATGACATTAGAAGTATAGTTGTACCTGGAACTTGGTTACCAGTAGTAAATAATGTAATTGCTCTGCCATCTGACTATTCTTATTATGTCAGATGCAGAGTTAAATTATCAAAAGGTAATTGCACAGGTCAAGAAGCTCCTCTATACATTAGAGAGCACAGAGACCTTTTTGAAGAAAGTACATTTTATAATGGTTCATTTGAGTGGAGAGAAGTAAATGGTTTATTTCAATCTACAGGAATTCAATCATTTACTGATGGTACTTTTACCATTGATGAAGCTAAATTAACCTATATACGCAAAATGGTTTATATGCATAATGCCCAAGATTTTGGGTCAGGAACATATAATCATCCCTCAGGGGCAACTCTTAGTGGTTCTGTAAACTGTGAACTCCCAGAACAAACACATAGAGAAATTGTAGATATAGCTGTAATGTTAGCAGCAAGTGAGGTACAAACCTCAGACTTACAAGCTAAAGCAAGTAAGTTAAGTTTTAATCAGATTGTTTAATTTAAAATTTAAATGCCATGAGCAACAGAAACAATGACGTGTTTAGTGTGTTACCTATTACAGTAACAGACTTGTTAGTTCCAGGACAAGGAGTTGAAACTCTTTTACCAGGACAATTAGGAATTATTGATGCAGAGACACATTTGGCTGCATCTAATATGGCTGGTTCAATTCCAAATACTGTATATCTTGCAGTAGGAGTAGACAAAACTGGAGATGGAGTTTCAGATGACTTCAGAGTATCTGCAGGTCAATACATTAAAAAAGGAGATGTTACTAGTGTAACAGAATCTATCTATGCTGCAGGTTCTCCTATGGTAGTTACAGTAGGTAACTATAAAGCAAAAGCTGATACTGAATATGGTATTAGAGTAGAATTCAGAAATGCAAAAATCAACAGAATCCAAGGGTATAACCAATTTAGCAAAGCTTATTTGGTAACTACTGCTTGTGCTCCTGATTGTGCTGTAGGTTGTGATAGCTTAGATGCTAATGAACTTACAAAACTTTTCATTGCTGAAATCAACAATGATGTAGCAGGGTTATTGAAAGCTGAGGCTGTTGCAAGACAAGCTATTGATTCTGCAGTAGCAGGTACTGATGGTAACTACAATGTAGGTCAAGTTGTAAGTGCAGCAGATGTAGATGCTCTTATTGCTTTTAATGCTACTGCATTAGATGCTGATAAGTTATTTGCTGATATTCAGTTGACTAGTCAACCATTGAAAATTGGTTCTTTCTGTCAAGTAAATTTACAATACTACAAGTTGTTAGAAACTGTATTAGTTGTATCTTTAATTGAAGGATTTAATTGTTCAGGTGCTGTTACTACTAACACTTATCCAGTGTATGCAGAAGGTACAGGAGCAAACATCTTGCAAAAAGAATACCATGCTTCAGGATGGGCAGGTTCAGGTCCTTACAAATTGTCTCAGGTAACTGGTACAGCTAAAGGAAACATTGAGTATTTAGCTAATAAAGCTACTAACTATGACCAAATTATTTTGCAATATGTGCAAACTTCTGAGTCAGGTTGGCAAGAATACAGCAATACCTTGAGTACTGTTATTGCAATTCCAACAGGAAATACAATGATATCAGGTATCATCAAACAGTTTTTCAATAACTTTAAATAAGTTTAAGAAAAGCTATTAGTAAAAACATCTCTATTTATTTAGAGATGTTTTTTTATTTTTTGTACATTTGACACTTAAATCTTTTTGTTATGGCTTTGAATTACACTTACTTAAAATATAAAGAAGAACATTCCATTACTAATAATGGTGCTACTTTTATTAACTATGAAGTTACTAAAGTAAATTGTGATTCACAAGTTACAGTACAAAGAGGTACAATTGCCTCAACTAAAACAGTCACTCTGTCTTTTAAAACAGATGGTGACTTCCAAGTTACTCTATCAAATGGTGTAGATGTTAACCAATCTTTCCAAATTCTTTATTACAATTACTTGCTAAATTCATTAGTAACTTCTGCAGAAAGTTTAATCTGTGGATGTAGCACTTGTGGAGATTGCCAAGAGTGTAATGAATGTCAAAGCTATCTTTCTGCTTTTATGAAAGCATATAGTTTTAACCTGTTGAATGAACCAAAGTACTCTGATTATTTGACAAGCCTTATGGTTGATGCCAAATGTGAAATCAATGAAACAGTACTTTGTTCTATAATGAATGAAAGAGTATATGGTACTGCAACTACTAAAGATGCATTACTTAAAATTATAGCTAATCACTACCTAGCCTTTTATTACAAAGATTTAAGGTTGGCTACAGATAGTGAAGAATCAACTTATATTCAAGAGAAATATAAGTTTAGTAAAATTTCTAAATGTATTAAGAAACTAGGTTTATTCTTTGAAGACCCTACACCTAGCCTTCCTGTTACATTAGTGTACAGTGAAGTAAAAGAAACAGCTTGTTGTGAGTTTGTAAATAATGGAGGGACTCTTCCAACAACTACTACTCTTCCTCCTTTACCTGGAACAACAACTACCACATTACCTACAACTAGTACAACAAGTACTACTACCACTACATTGCCACCTGTTGTACAATGCTTAGATGGTATGGTAATTGAAACTTTGTATATCCATAGTTCAGCAGATTTACTTGCTCTTCCTTTGAATTACATTCACCCTTGTCCTGAATTAGTAGGTGGGCATCAATGTAATGGCTCTTTATCTGAGATTTTAGGTAATGGTATTTTCTTAGGAGAATCTAAGTTAAACAATGATGATGGAGCTTTATCAGGAGATATGACACCTCTAGGAACATTTATCTGTGGAGATTACAATAATACTCCTTCAGTAATAAACCCTAACCATGCTTGGGATTCATACTCTAGGTATTCAAGAATTCAAATAGATGCTGCTCAAGCTTTAGATGTAGCTCAAGTATCTGGTGGAACACTAATTGATTTCTCTTTAGCTTATGCTGCAAATACTTATCAGTCAGCTTGTGCTAGTGCTCATACTTCTGTAACTTGGGTTAGAATAACTAATCTTCAAGGAGAGGTAGTTTATAATGGATGTCCTGTAGGTAACTTTGCTCAAGTTGATGTATGTAATCCTGCTAATTAATAAATTTAAAAACAAAAGATATGACTGGAATATTTTACATTGACTCAACCATATTTGCAAATGCAACTAGAGTCTATACAGAAAACAACTTAACAGTTGTTGCTCCTGATGGATTCTATGTGTTTGGAGGGGTCTACAGAGAGCAAGTAGATGGTAATTTATTACCTGGCACTGCAGTATGTCCTGAGTGTGAAGCTACTACTACAACAACTAGTACTACCACTTCTACTACTACAAGTACCACTACTAGTACTACCACAACAACACTTCCACCTACTAGTAGCACAACTACAAGTAGTACAACAACTTTAGACCCATACAATTATTACACAGCTAATTTATATATGTGTCCTAATTGTGATACTCCTGTTGGTACTAATACAATAATTAAATGTTTAGATATTTTAGCTATTGGAGATTGGGCTGATTGGTATAGTGCTGGAGAACTTTATAAATTTAATATATTAGGTCCATCAGCACCTAATTACATGGCAACAGAAGTTGGTGGTTATTCAGTTGGAGTTTGGAATGATTGTCCAAGTACTTGTCCAAGTACTACAACTAGCACTACTAGTACAACTACTAGTACTACTACTGAACCTCCTACTACTACAACAACCACTACTACTACTACTTTACCTCCTACTAGTAGTACAACAACTACTACAGAACCACCTGCAGGATGTATTGAAGTTGGAATATATCCACCATTAGTGCAAGGAACTATACACACAGTTACTTATATTGTATGCCCAGGTGGAACTCAAAATACAGTTAATGTACCTTATGGAGGTAATATGATTGCTATCTGTACTAGTGCTGAAGGAATTATTTCTGATAATAAAGAAGCTGTAGTAGCTCAAACTTACCCAACAGGTTATCCTTGCTCAGGAGATACTACTACAACTACAACAACAACTACTACTACAGAAGCTCCTCCTACAACTGGTAATATGTATATAAATAATTACAATTCTCCAGGGACTCAAGCTACTATTACTGCTATAGAAGTTAATGGAGTAAGTGTTACTTTATCAAGTGGAAGTTTTCCAGTAGGTCCTGGTCAAACTGCAACTGCAGCTTATACACCTGCTCCTAACTCTTCAATATTAATATACTCAAGTCATGGAGCAGACACTCCAATAAGTGTTTCCACTAATAATGGATATATTGATTGTATAGTAACTGCAGGATATGCTGACTTTACAGGTATAGATTTATCTGCAGCTCCTTCAGTAAATGTGTATCTTGATTTAGAGGGATCAGCATGTCAGTAAGGTATATATGTGCACAACCTGCTACTACTTATTACACATGGCAAGTAGAGGTTTTAATTAATAATTTTATGAAGCATGGTGTCAATCCTAACAAGATTGACATCCTCTGCTCTATAGATAATGAAGTACCTGCAGAATGGAGAATCTTACAGCAATCTTATAATACTGTAAGATTCTTTTTCTATAAGGATACAAGAGAAGACAAAAGTTATGTACCCTCTATATACTTCAATTTAATGAAGCAGCACATGATGAGTCATCCTGAGCTTAGAGAAGAAAGATTGTTTTTGCATGATAGTGATATAGTTTTTACAAGACCACCTGAAGTGAGTTGGATACAAGACCATGATAAAGTTTGGTACATGAGTGATACAAACTCTTACATAAACTATGATTACATCCAACAAAAAGGGAATGATATATATGAGGATATGTGTGCTATTATAGGTATAGACAAACTTATACCTAAACTAATGAATAATAATTCAGGAGGAGCCCAGTATATCATTAAAGGAGAAGGTTATTCTTTTTGGGAAAAAGTAGAGAGTGACAGTATCAAACTTTATTCTTACTTTTGTAATAGAGAAGCTTTTGATATTGAGAGAATGAAACCTCACTATGCTATTCAAAAGTGGACTGCAGGAATGTGGGCACTGCTTTGGAATGCTTGGAGAAGTGGACATGAAACTAAAGTAGACAAAAGGTTAGACTTTGGTTGGAGTACCAATCACATTTCAGATACTCAAAAATATTGGATATTACATAATGCAGGAGTTACAGGTGCTGATACAGATATGTTCTATAAAGGAGCTTATATGAGTCAATTACCTTATAAGGACAAACTAAATATAAATCAACAAAAAGCTAGTTTCTATTACTGGAATGAAATCCAAGAAACTGCTAAGAAAACAGTACTGTAATCATGTTAGAAGGAGAGAAACTTAGGAGAGATATAAACTGGCTCATAGAGCAAGTAAAATGTCTGTGGGCTAAAAGTAGCTTAGAGACTGCATTATCTGCTACTGAGTGGTCCCCTAATCACACAGAGGCTACAGGCAATGAATACTTAGTTAATACTTTTGTTTGGTTTAAAGGTAATGTTTATAAGTGTATTAAGAACAATGAAGGAATAAGTCCTTTACATCCTAAGTATTGGGTTAATCTAGGTCCTGGTTATTTGCTTCAAGAAGAGCAACCTGATTGGGATGCTGAGCAAGGAAGAACAGCAATTAGAAATAAACCTGATATAGTAAATGATAAAACCTATGTCCATATTCAAAATACAGCTTCTAATATTTGGACTGTAGAACATAACTTAGCAAAATTTCCAAGTATTACAATAGTAGATTCTGCTAACAATACTGTATTTGGAAATGTAAAACATATTAATACTAACAGAGTATCAGTGGTATTTACCTCTGCATTCTCAGGAAAAGCATTCTGTAACTAAACTTTGAACACATGAACTTCTTAAATCACATCAATCTAAATCAAAATGAGTTACAGAATGCTGTAATTCAACCTCTAGGTACACCACCTTTAAACCCTAAAGAAGGGCAGATATTTTTTGATTCCAATGCTGGAACCAAGTTACTCTTCTTTTACAATGGGACTGCTTGGGTACCAATTAAGGATACTGACAACTATGTAGATGAACTTACATTTAACACCGCTGATGGTATATTAACTCTAGGTAGAACTGGAGTATTGGCTAGCCTTACTGTAGACCTAGATGGTAGATATTTGACTGCACACCCTGCTACAAATCCTGCTACCTCTGTAAATAACTCAGGTAGAACTTATATTCAAGATATCCAATTAGATTCTTTTGGGCACATTATAGGTATCACTTCTGCTACTGAAACTATGGAAGGTAAAATCTATAGTGTTTCTGTAGGAGCTGGAGGTACTAATTCTGCTACTATTGTACTTTCTGATAATGAAGGAGGTACAGATACTGTAACTATTTCAGGGACTACTGGAGAAATTCAAGTAACTGAAAGTGGAGACCAAATAAACATTGGATTACCTGATGATGTAAACATTGCTAATGACTTAGTAGTAGGAGGTAATCTTACTGTCAGTGGTACTGTAACTACAGTTAATACAGAAACAATTTTACTTGCAGATAACATCATTACTTTAAATAGTAATGCTACAGGTACACCTACACAAGATGCAGGAATAGAAGTAGAAAGAGGAGATGCTAACAATGTATTTTTTAAATTTAATGAAACTACAGATAGATGGGAATTCACCAATGATGGTGTCACTTATTACAATGTACCGATTACTGGAGATGCTAACTTTTCTACAACTGTTGGCGGAGCAACTACTATCCCTGTACTTCACAGTTTAAACACTAAAGATGTTAGAGTAGAACTTTATGATATAACTACAGGAGAAACTTTGTTTACAGATGTATTTAGAAGTACAGTAAATACTGTAACTTTGTATTTTACAACTGCACCTGCAGCTAACTCAATTAGAGTTCTTATTACTAAAGTATAATAAACCTAGATTATGAAATTCTTATCTCCTATAAATGTAGATGGTTATGTTGCTGCTGACCACTTAAAACTTTCTCAGACTACTGCAGAATCAGTAGATATAGCTGAGATAGTTTGGAATGCTGTTGATGGAACCTTTGATATGGGACTCTTAAATGGAGTTACACTACAGAGTGGACAAGAAATGCATTTCTATGGTAAAGCTTCAGGAGCAATTGCCAATGGTCAAGCTGTTATGTTTGCAGGTAGTGAAGGAGACCATATATTAATGGCTGTAGCAGAGCAAGGTACAATTAATGCAAACCCTGAATACTTTATAGGTATTGCTACTCAAGATTTTACTAATAATCAATTTGGTTATGTAACTGTGCTTGGTAAAGTTAGAGGTTTAGATACTACAGTATATGCAAGTGCTGTACTTTATTACAACTCTAATCCTGCTCCTATTGGTCCAGGACTTTTAACAGCTACACAACCTGAAGCACCTTATGCTAAAATTTCAGTAGCTGCTGTTATTAGAATACATGCTACTCAAGGTATTTTGATGGTTAGGCCTCATATAATGCCTAGAATAAAAGACTTACAAGATGTGTATGCTCCAAGTCCATCAAACAATAATGGATTATTTTGGAACTCTGCAACTCTTAGATATGAAACTAAATCAATACCTACAGTATTAGGATATACTCCTCAAGATGCAGCTACAGCAATTACTACTTCTAACATAGGAAGTCAGTCTGTTAATTATGCAAATAGTGCAGCAGTTGCTACTAATGCAGATTATGCAAATGCAGCAGGGTATGCTGAAAATGCTGGTACT
>JACCDG011456199.1_pt1 | contig 22754 bp, 21 predicted proteins | sample 7442471 | NCBI WGS metagenome assembly JACCDG01 (sample SAMN15323444, study PRJNA562643) | freshwater metagenome | isolation source: river surface water | place: USA:Blue River Watershed | collected 2017-08-17 | reverse complement strand
CTGATGCCTACGCGCGAACAGCTGGAGCGTGCTGAGGCCGTGGTGAATGAATACCGTGCCAAGCTGGGCAACAAGATCCGTCTGCTGTTCGTCGTGCCCGATTATTTCGAGAACAAGCCCAAGGCCTGCATGAATGGCTGGGGCTCGGTGTTCCTCGCAGTTGCCGCCGATGGCTCGGCCTTGCCCTGCCATGCCGCCAAGACCTTGCCCGGCCTGACCTTCCCGAACGTCACGAAAGAAAAGCTCGAAGACATCTGGTACAAGAGCGATGCCTTCAACGCCTTCCGTGGTTTCGAGTGGATGAAAGAGCCTTGCCGTTCCTGCTCAGAGAAAGAAAAGGACTTCGGCGGTTGCCGCTGTCAGGCGTATGCGCTGACGGGCGATGCTGCCGCCGCTGATCCTGTCTGCGGCAAGTCGGAATTCCATGACGAGGTGAAGAAGATCGTGCTGCAGGGAAGGCAGCGTCCGGCGGAAGAGAAGCCGCTGGTGTACCGGAATGATGCGAACTCGATGAAGTTTGCGGGGATTCCGATTCGGGAGGCGCGGGAAGAGGTGTGAGGAATCTCACCTCGCCCGATACTCCGCATATCCCTTCGCCCGTAACTCACACGCCGGGCAATGCCCGCACCCATGACCCCAGTCATGCAGTGCGCCGCGCTCACCGAGATAGCAGGTATGCGTCTCGGTGCGTATCAGCTCAACCAGCGAATCGCCGCCCAGCGACTCGGCCAGTGACCAGGTCGCTGCCTTGTCCAGCCACATCAGCGGTGTCTGCAGCGTGATGCCGCTTTCCATCCCCAGCTGCAGTGCTTTTTCCAGCGCGCGCAGGGTGTCGTTGCGACAGTCCGGATAACCGGAATAATCGGTTTCGCACATGCCGCCCACGAGTACCGTCAATCCGCGACGGTAGGCAAGCGCAGCAGCCACCGTAATGAACAGCAGATTGCGACCCGGGACGAAGGTGTTCGGCAGGCCATTGTGTTGCATCGCGATCTCGGTGTCGCGGGTCAAAGCCGTATCCGAGATCTCGCCCAGCAGCGATAAATCAAGCAGATGGTCTTCTCCCAGCCGCGCTGCCCAGTCGGGCTTGAGCGCGCGCATCGATGCCAGCAAGGCCGGGCGCAGCGTCAGTTCGACGGCATGCCGCTGTCCGTAATCAAAGCCGAGGGTCTCCACGCGCTGATAGCGCGACAGCGCCCACGCAAGACAGGTCGCTGAATCCTGTCCGCCGGAGAACAATACGAGCGCTGAATCCGGGCTTGGCGCGGTGCTCATGGCTGATTCACCTTTTTGATACTCGCAATCGTCTGCTCGATGGCATCGCCGTTCGGTTCCGAGAAGCGTATGCGCACCGGAAACCAGTCCAGCGCCGGCGCAAGCCAGATATCGACTTTGGGCGCGCCCGACGCCTCGGGCGGCTGATAGACCAGATGCAGGCTGTCCATCTCGCCCAGCGCCGTGCGCAGCTTTTGTTTTTCCTGCACCGAGAATGTCCAGGGCTCGCCATTGCGATGGCTGATCACAAAAAACTTCCAGTTCGTTCCGACCGCAAATCGGGCCGGCGTCGCGCGCGCCAGCGATAGCAATTGCCAGAGCACGCTGATGCGGTCCTGCTCGCCGCCGTCGATCTTCAGCGACGGATGCGGGTTGGGGAAAACGATACTGCCCGCATCGCGATCGAAATTCACCGTGCTGGGTTCTTTGCGAAAGCGCTTGGAGTAAAAGCTGGCCGGCTGCAGCCCGCGCCGGTCGAGGGCACCTTCGCTTTTTTCTGACAACAGCGTGCCGGTCAGGGCGGTTTTGGTCTCGAAGCTCAGCTGGTACTTCCCAGCTGCAGGTTGCCACTGTATCGTGCCGCTGCCGTCGAGCGACAAGCCCTGGATACTCGCGCGTATCGAGTACTCCAGCTGCGCGGGCGGTGGCGGGCTGGCCTTGTCTTGTGCAAACGTCATGCTGGCGACGCTGATCAAGCTCAGCAGGCTTGCCCTCAGCAGGCGCTGTGTTTCGTGAAGCACGTGTTTCATTCCCTTCCTTATTTCCTGTTCACTCGCGATAGTGACAGCGACAAGCTTGCGCCACTGCGGTTCGAGTAGTTGATCTTTACCGGATACCAGTCACGATCCGGCGACAGCCAGAGATCGATCTGGTAATCAAAATTGTTTTCCACCGGCGCCAGCGACAGATGCCAGCCGGTGACGCTGCTGTCTCCGAGCGTGACGCTTTCCTTCCCGATCACGATCACATTCCAGCGATCGGCTGCCTTGCTGCCGGCGACGATCGCTTCGAATCCCAGTCCTGCAGCAAGTTTGTCCGGATCGCCGCGCGCCAGACCGGCCAGCTGCCAGATCACACTGCCGCGATCCTGCTCGCCGCCGCGAATCTCATGCAGCTGGGTCGAGGCTGAAAAGCTGATCGTTTTGCGCTCGCGAACGAAATGCGTGGTTGTTGCGGATTTTCCGATGCGCTTTTCCTGATATTGCTCCGGCATCAGGCCAGTGCTGCCGATCTGGCCGCTGCTCTGATAACTGAGCAGGTTCAGCAGCAGCGCGCTGGCCTCGCCCTTGATCAGATACGTCTGTCCACTCTGTTGCCAGACAATGTTGCCGCTGCCAGACAGACGGCGGCTGCCTTGCGTCGCCAGCGCGTCATAGCTCAGCTCGGCGGACGGCGGGAAGCTCACACGCTCGAACAGCGGCGGTGGAGATTCTTGACTGGCGGTCGTCGGAGTGCTCGCGGGGGGCTCAGCCTCTCGTGCCGGGGGCTGAGGCAGCGCGGATGACGCCGCGGTCGTGGCATCCGTTGAAGGTGGAGGCGCCTCCGCCATCGTAGTGCTTTCTGCGGGTTCGACGCTTGGCGCTGGCGCGGCTGACGGTGCTGGCACTATCGGAGCGATACGCTCCGCCACCGGCTTTTCTGCGCGTGCGGCAGGCGGTGTCACCGAAGCCTTCCCGGCTGGCGCCTGCAATTCCACGATCACTGGGTCGTCTTCTTCATCCAGCGCCTGTATCAGCGCGAGACTGTCCTTCGCCCAGTCGATCAGCGCCAGATGGACCAGAACAATCAGCGCGATCAGGCCTGCGGCCAGCCATTGCCTGCGGTTCGATGGCAATAACGGGAAGGGTGGGCGTCGTACGGGCATTGCGTAAGTGTATGCGATCACATCGTGACCAGTGTCTCGTCAACACACGTTTGCGGGCGGATTGATCGATGCCCCGGAAACCTGCCGCAGGCTTGTACCCATCGGGACAAGCTTGCGCCGGCCCGGATCCGGGGCAGTTTCTCGTCGGGCAGGGGAAGCGATCTGGTACGCTGTGTCATACCGGCATGCGGGGCGGATCGCCATCGCAGCCGTTGAGGTCAGGGAGGCAGACAATGTCAGACAGCATGGGTGGCATGCCGGGCGCCGGCGCGATGAACGACACGCTTGAATTCGTCCGCAATTTCTGGGGCGCGATGAAGATTCCGGGCATGGCCATGCCATCGATGTCCCCCGATGAGATCAACAAGCAGATCGCTGACCTGAAAGCCGTCGAGTCCTGGCTGCAGATGAACATGAATATGCTGCGCAGTACGATACAGACACTGGAAGTGCAGAGCGCGACGCTGAGCGCATTGCAATCAATGAGCGAAAGCTTTGCGAATGCCGGAAAGAACGGTGGTGCGGAGGATGGCAAGCCCGCGTTCGAGTCGCCGTTTGCGAAGCCGGCTGACCACCCTGCAGCAGAGGGTTCACCGGATCCCTCAGCCTTTGCGGCGCAGTTTGCGAACCCGGCGGCGTGGTGGAATACGGTGCAGGATCAGTTCACCAAGGCCGTCGGATCCGCGATGGCAGCGCCGGGAAAACCGCCCCGCAAGCGCAGCGCGACGACAGCAAAGAAGCGCAGCACCAGTGCGCGCAAGACGACGTCCAAAAAAAACTGAGGTCGTCAGCTCAGTTCAGCTTGGCTCAGTTCAGCGATTCGCCATTCGCTTCAGTCCGCGCATCAGACTGCCGAGCAGTGGCAGTTTTTCATAGAGCTCTTCGGCGGCGTCCCAGTAATCCCGATGAAAATTCACGCGCCCGTCTGCCGCAAACCGGACATGCGTGGCGCCCCGTATGCATTGCTCGTCGGTGGCGAAACGCTTCATGCGGAACAGGAAATCCCAGGTCAGAAAGGCCTGATCGCCCTGCATCACATGATTTGTCACGACAAACCTTGGAGAGTCCACCTGCTCGAACATGTGCCGGAAAATCCGCGTGATCGCGGCGATACCTTGCACTTCATTGAACGGATCTTTGAAAAAGGCGTCTGGTGTATAGATCTGATCAAGGTGGCTGACATTGGAAACATCGATCTGCTCGAAAAACCGGATCACTTGCTGCAGTCGGGCATCGCTCATAAGCCAGTCACTTTGTGGATCAGAGAAAAATACCAGCGATAGGGTAACAGACGCGCAAAGCGCAGCCAGTTGGTAAAGCGGCGCGGAAAGTGAATGTGAAATTCACCGCGCTCCATTCCGCTCAGTATCTCGCGCGCGGCCTGCGGCGCACTGATCAGTCCCGGCATCGCGAAATTGTTATTGGCCGTCGCGCGCGTCTCCACAAAGCCGGGGTTGATCAGATACACCGGATGTCCGCGCGGGCCCAGATCAAAATACAGCGATTCGCACAGATTGATCAGTGCGGCCTTGGTCGGGCCATAGACCAGCGCCTTCGGCAGCCCGGAGAGCCCGGCAACGGACGACACGATACCCACGCCGCCATGTCCCTGCGCGAGCATCGTCGGCAGCACCGCATCGAGGCAGTGGAATACGCCACGCAGGTTGACATCGAGCAGCTGGTTCACGACTTGCATGTCAAACGAGTCGACCCGCATCTCGTTGTACGCGCCGGCGACCACCAGCACCAGATCAATGCCCGCCCACTGGGCCAGCAGCTGGTCGCGTGCCGCGAGCACTTCCGCGTGCTGGCTGACATCCAGCGGCAGCACGAGAGTCTGTTCGTTGTTCTCCGCCAGCGCACCGAGCGCCGCGTGGTTACGTGCCGACAGCGCAACGCGCGCACCTTTGTCCATCAGCAGCTTCGCCGTTTCCGCGCCGATGCCCGCCGATGCGCCGATCACCCACACTCGCATGCCTTGCCAGCGGCGCACGCGCGGATTCATTGTGCGGCCCCGCTCGAACAGAGCCGCCGCATCAGCGGCCTTCGGGAGTGACTGCGCCATGCTGTCGAAGCGTTGCAGCATTACGGTGCCCTCTTGTGGAAAGCGAGCGTGACTTCGCCGAGCCGGAAGCCGAACTTACTCATCACTGCACGATTGAGCATCACCTGATCATCCATCAGGTACATCCAGTCATCGAAGTTCACGTGATAGACCTTGCCATCCACGGGCAGCGCGAGCACATATTTCCAGTTCAGCGCATTGCCGCCGGTCTGTCCGGCGGCTTCGCCGACGACGTCATCCGCAGTGCCGACGTAGCGGCCGTCAGGCAGCTTCTTCAGCGTCCAGATGCGTTTCTGTGTCGTGCCATCCGAATACGTGAAGTCTTCATCCAGCGTGCCGGTGTCGCCTTCCCAGTGGCAGTGCATCACCACGCGAAAGCGCTTGATCACCTTGCCTGAGCGGTCCTGGAACATGCCCCACGCATCGATCGTGCCATTGAAATAGCTTTGCAGGTCGAGCGCCGGTTTTTCGGCGGCGTAGTCAGCGGGCGTCATCGTGGCTCCACAACCCGCGATCAGCAGCGCGAGCGATAACAGCAGCGTTCGCAAGCAGAGTCTCAGCATAAGTACCATCCCTGTGAGTAGTCATCACACATCCTTCAATGGGGCGCGCCACAGCAGTGCTGCGGCTGCCAGTTTCAGCACGCAAGGTAAAAGCGCATAGGCGATCACCAGCGCGCGCAGTCCTTCGTCACTCGGCTGTCCCGGCACATAGCCCAGCCAGGACAGCAAAGGCAGCGCGATGCCCGCTGCCAGCGCGAGATTCATCTTCGTCGTGAAGGTCCACAGACCGAAGTACGCGCCTTCGCGCTCGCCGCTGTGTCCTGCCGCCGCAATCACGCCTGCCAGCAGCGCCGGCGGTAGCGCGAGATCGGCGCCCAGCGCCACGCCGGAGAGCACGCAGATCAGCGCGAATGGCAGCAGCGCACCGGCCTCCAGCTGCGTCGTCCAGACAAACACTGCCACCGACAGCAGCATCGCGATCAGCCAGGCGCGGGATTCGCCGATCGCGGCGCTGGTCTTTGCCCAGACCGGCAAGGCAATCGCTGCCGACACGAAATACGCGACCAGGAACAGTCCGGCTTGCGAGGGCAGCTGCAGCCTGTCGCTCGCAAAAAACAAAAACAGCGTGGCCGGTATCGCCGCCGCGATGCCATTGACGGCAAACACGGCCAGCAGCCAGCGGAAGCGCGCCTCGCGCAGCGGCGAGAGCATCTCGCGCCAGTGGCCTTCGCCGGCGGGCCTGACCGAGGCGCGTGGCGCGGCGCGCAGCAGCAGCAGCGTGGCCAGCCCGAGCATCACCACGAAGGCGATCATCAGCGCCTTTAGACCCGCTATCGCCGGCAGTGCCGAGGCGAGCATCACGCCGACCAGCGCAAAGCCCTCGCGCGTCGAGGTCAGCCGCGCCCGCTCGCCGCGATGCTGAGTGAGACTGGCGCCCCAGCTGCCATGCGCAATCATCGCCATGCTGTAGCCCAGATACACCAGCACCAGACTGGCCGTGAACCAGAGCCCCAGCATCGGCCCTTCGCTGGCGGTCACTGGCGGATTGAACAGCGCCAGATAACCCACCAGCATCGCGGGCAGCGACAGCAGCACGAAGCCGGCATGACCTTTCGCTGGTGCGACCCGGTCCATCCAGTGCCCGATCAAAGGGTCAGCGAATGCATCCAGCAAACGCGCCGCCAGCAGGATCGTGCCCACCATCGCCAGCGGCATCCCCAGACTTCCGGCATACAGCTGCGGTACCTGCACATACACCGGCAGCGCCAGCAGCGACAGGGGCAGCGCAAACACACCGTAAGCGATCAGTGCGCGGGCGTTCAGCGATGTCGATTCCGTGGTCATGCTGCTGTGTTCACCGGTTCGTTGTTCATCGGTTCACTTGCCGCCCAGCAGCGCCACGCGCAGCTTGGGCGCGCTGGTTTTCGGATGCAGCCAGATGCCGAAAAACGCGAGCCCGAATTCCGGATCACTGACCTCACCGATGGGCGCGCCATCGCGAAAGAAGCGCGTCGGCTGTCCGGGCGAATACACGCCGGTCAGTTGCGTGCCGTCTTCCACATCCGGGAAAATCTTTTTCATTGCGGCGAGCCACGCGTCGTGTTGCGACAGGCTGCCGATGCCCAGTTTTTTGATCTCGTCGATGCTGGCCACCGCGATGCGCTCGCCGTACAGCTTGCGCGCATACACCAGTTCAAGCGCGAGGCTGCTGCCCGACCAGTTCGCTGCCGAAAAGCTTTTCTTGTCTGTCCACAGGCGCGCTTCGTACAGGCTCAGGCCGAACCAGGTGTAATTGCCTTTGCCCAGCAGACTCGCGTCAGGCAGGGCTGCGCGGATGGATGGCGACGGCGCTGTCTGCGCCAGCGCCGCGCCTGCCAGACCCATCTGCATCGCTGCCGCGAACATCAGCAGCCAGCCGTACCGCTTGGCTTTCTGCATGGGAGCGATCCTTACGGCTTCTGCAAGGTGAACTGGAACAGATCGATGCTGCCCGCGCGGAAGCCTGCCTCGCAGTACGCGAGATAGAACTGCCAGGTGCGGATGAAGCGGTCATCAAAGCCCTGGGCGCGTACTTCAGATTCCTGTGCGCGGAAGTCGGCGTCCCATAGCGCGAGCGTGCGCGCATAGTCGAGCCCGAAGGCCAGCTCGTTCACCACCGTCAGGCCGTGGCGTTCGGCATGCGCGCGGAAGACTTCCGGCGAGGGCAGCATGCCGCCGGGGAAGATGTACTGCTGAATGAAATCCGTGCCTCTGCGGTAGCGCTCGAACAGGTCGTCGGCGATCGTGATCGTCTGAATGCAGGCGCGGCCACCGGGCTTGAGGCGCTGGGCAATGCAGGCAAAGTAGCTGTCCCAGTACTGCTCACCAACCGCCTCGAACATTTCAATCGATGCGATCGCGTCAAACTCGCCGCGCACATCGCGATAATCCTGCAGCCGCAGCTCGGTGCGCCCGGCATGACCCGCGTTGGCCAGCCGCTGTTCTGCAAAGGCCAACTGTTCGGAGGACAGTGTGAGCCCGGTAACTTGCATGCCGCGCGCGGCCGCCAGTTCGGCAAAGCCACCCCAGCCGCAGCCGATTTCGAGCAGGTGATCGCCGGCGCGCGCACCTGTTTCGGACAGGATGCGCTCGTACTTTGCATGCTGTGCCTGCTGCAATGTCATGTCGGGTGACGCGAACAAAGCGCTGGAATATGTCATCGACGGATCCAGCCACAGCGTGTAAAAGCGGTTGCCGATGTCATAGTGCGCGTGAATGTTGCGGCGGCTGCCGGCGCGCGAATTGCGATTGAACAGATGGCGCACCCGGTACAGCAGGCTGCCCCACCAGTTGCCATAGATCGCCGCTTCCAGTGCGTTGCGGTTATGGATGAACAGCTCCAGCAGTTTTGCGAGATTGTCCGTCTGCCACTCGCCGGCGATATAGCTCTCGGCGAATCCAATGTCGCCCGAGCGCATCGCGGCAAGGCAGGGTTCCCAGCTGTTCAGAGTGAGCGTGACGGGTGCGCTGTCGTCGCCGAAATGCAGCACGCTGCCATCCGGGCACTCCAGCCGCAATGCGCCATGCGCCATCTGGCGCAGCATCTGCAGCACGATGCGCACTTGCGCGGGTGCTTTGCCGGACTGCGCATAGCTGCCGGCGATCTGATCGTTCAGGGCGAGCGAGGGGGACAGGGGTTTGTTCATCGGCTCAGAGAAGTCGGTGGTGGCAAAGGTTTGCTGAAGAACGGCACGCGCTTGATGAACAGCTTCAGCGCCTGCCAGTGAATCCGCGCGATCACGCCCAGCGTCATCAGCGGATGTTTGAGGAAAGCCGAGCCCGCACTGGCGGTGGACAAGGGCTGCAATTTGCCCGAGATGCTTGTCAGTAGCAGCGGGCCCTGGGCATCGTCATAGTCGATGCGGGCGACGATGCGTTCGATGTCTTCACCGCCCACCTGCTGGGTGGTGCGCATGAAACGGAAACGATAGCTGCCTTCGACGGCGCAGAAGGGCGACACATGAAAGACTTTCTTGGCCGACAGGGATACGCCCCAGCGCATGGCCTCGCCGGTGTCGAGCAGATAGCAGTGCCGCTCACCGAAGGTATTGTTCACCTCGCAGACGATCGCGCGCAGCTCGCCGTTGCGGCGGTGGCAGAACCAGAACGAGACCGGGTTGAATACATAACCCAGCACGCGCGGGAAGGTTTGCAGCCAGATCTCGCCGTCGGCATCGGTGATGCCTTCGGCCGTCAGCAGGCCGTCGATCCAGGGCAGGAGCGCGGTCTTGCCATCGCCATGGTCTCGGTCGTGAAACGAGATCAGATTGAAACGATTGCGCGAGCACAGCGCACTGTCGAAACCGGCGTCGCCGATCGCGCGCAGCGGCAGCATCAGCGTGAACACGCCATAGCTGAAGGTGTTCTGGGCCGGGCGCAGGCGGCTGTGCCGAACCTGTCCGGTAGAGATCAAGGGGCGCGGTAGTAGCCTTTGCATGCGTTCCTCCGGGGGTCGCCTTATGCTGCGCGCTTCAATGCCGCGCTGTCCGTCAAAGCGGCAATGCCGCTTGCGACGGCAAGGCCGGACTTGAGTCCGTCTTCATGAAAGCCATAGCCGGTCCATGCGCCGGCAAACCAGGTATTGCGCAAGCCCTGTATTGATGGCAGCGCCTGCTGTGCCGCAATCGCCGCTGCATCGAACACCGGATGCGCATAGTCGAACTCGGCGATCACAGTGGAAGGATCGATGTTGGATACCGGATTGAGCGTGACAATCACTGGCTGCCGGAACGGCAGTGGCTGCAGTTTGTTGATCAGGTAATGGACACAGACCTGCGGCTCGGCGACGCCGGAGGTTTCATAGTTCCACGCCGACCACGCTTTTTTCAGCGAAGGCAGGCAGCGCTCGTCGGTATGCAGCACCGCATGCTTGGGCTGGTAGCGGACGGCGGATAGCAGCTTGCGCTCGGCGGCGCTGGCATCAGACAGGATGGCGAGACTCTGATCGCTGTGACAGGCGAGCACCACGTGATCGTACGTCTGTTCGCCCGCCTCCGTCGTCACGCGAACCTGCGCGCCGCTGCCGGTGTCGCCGCGCGTCACCGAGCGCACGGGCGTGGCAAGGAACTTGTTCGCTATCGCGGGCAGCAGCTTCTGCACATAGTGCTTTGCGCCTCCGGTCACGGTGTACCACTGCGGGCGGTTGTTCACCTGTATCAGACCGTGGTTGTGGCAGAAGCGCACGAAGGTCGCCAGCGGGAACGCGAGCATCTGCTCCGTCGGGCATGACCAGATGCAGCCCGCCATCGGCAGCAGATACCAGTCGCGAAACTCGGCGCTGTACGCGTGCTGCTGAAGGAAGGCGCCCAGCGAAATCGACTCCAGCGCGCCTTCACTCTGCGCCATCTCGGTCGTCTGGCGATTGAAGCGCAGGATGTCCGAGATCATGCGCAGAAAGCGCGGGCTGAACAGGTTGCGGCGCTGTGCGAATACGGTATCCAGATTCGATCCGGCCCATTCCAGCCAGCGACCGTTGGCCAGCGGCAGCTTGACGGCAAACGACATATCGCTGGCCGTGGTGTGCACGTCCAGCTCGTCGAACAGGCGAACCAGATTCGGATAGGTGCGGTGATTGAAGACGAGGAAACCGGTATCGACACCGTGCGTGATGCCGTCCAGCGTGACATCGACGGTGTTCGTGTGGCCGCCAAAGTAGCGGCCTGCTTCGAACAGCGAGACTTCATGTCCGTCTCGCGACAGCTGCCACGCCGCGGAGAGTCCGGAAATGCCTGAGCCAATAACTGCAATCTTCATGCGCTTTCCAGACCGTGTGCGTTACTCGCTACTGCGTGACGACGAAATAAAAATGCTGCGACGCCCGTCGGGGAGAAATACGGGTTGGGGGAAGATCGCCCCGAGCGTGCCACCGGACCAGGCCGGGAGGCATCGCAGCAGAAACCTGATGCTCTGTCAAAACGCCGCTGGCTGCGTTGGTGCCGTCTTGCCAGCGAGAGCATCGCTCCGCGACGCTCATTTTGATAAAGCCTCTTTTATTACTGTGCTGCCAGCGCTTTTTCCAGCGCGCCGACAAATGTCTTTTCATCCGGGCGAGTGGTGCTGCCGTAGCTCGCGACCAGCTTGCCCTCGCGATCGATCAAGTATTTATTGAAGTTCCACGACGGCGCTTTTGCGCCGGCCTTGATCAATGCGGCGAACAGCGCATTGGCTTCCTTGCCCTTGACCGAGGTCTTCGCGAACATGGGGAATTTCACGCCATAGGTGTTGTAGCAAAAGTCGGCGATTTCCTTGTTATTGCCCGGCTCCTGACTGAAGTCGTTGGAGGGGAAGCCGAGGATCACCAGTCCCTTGTCTTTGTAATTCGCGTAGAGCTTTTCCAATCCCTCGTACTGCGAGGTGAATCCGCAGTAGCTTGCGGTATTCACGACCAGCACCACCTTGCCGCTGTACTGGCAGAGGTTTTGCGGGGAGTCATCCTGCAGGCGGTTGAACTTGTGGTTGAGCAGTGCCGGGCATTCGCTGGCAGCGGCGGGCGCAGGAACACCGGTCATCATCCCACCCAGAACGAGTGAGAGAGCGATCAGGCACTGACGAATGGCGGCTGTGTGAAGTCGGATCATCGCTGGAATACCAAAAAGTTTTAATTTAAACTCCGTGGTCATTCTAGCGCATTCCGGACAGAATAGTGACCCTGCGCAATATATTGTTTTCTGATTTGCTGAAACAGCAATTTTTCATACCGGCATTGCTTTTCCCGAGCAGTAAGTGTTTGCTTTTTGAAGATCGGAGTCACCGCTGATGCGTAACCTTGTTCTGGTGCTGGGCGATCAGCTGAGCTTCACCAGCCCGGCGCTCGAGGGTTTCGACCCTGCGCAGGATGTCGTGCTGATGATCGAGGCGACCGGCGAGGCGACTGCCGTCTGGTCGCACAAGGCGCGGATTGCGATCTTTCTCTCGGCGATGCGCCACTTCGCGAATGGCGTCGCGGCGCGCGGCTGGCCGTTCGACTATCTGCAGCTCGATGATCCTGCGCCGCCCGATGTCGCCGATCGCTTGCGTCTGGCGCTCAGACGCCACCGTCCGCAGGCGCTGCGCGTGGTCGAGCCGGGCGAATGGCGAATGCTGCAGATCATCGAAGATGTCTGCAGAGAGGAGGGTATTTCGTTGCAGTTGCTGGACGATACCCACTTCATGTGCAGTCGCCCCGAGTTCTCGCAGTGGGCGAAAGGCAAGAAAGAGCTGCGGCTGGAGTTCTTCTATCGCGTGATGCGCCGCCAGTATCAGGTGCTGATGGCGGGCAATGAGCCGGTCGGCGGGCAGTGGAATTTCGATGCCGAGAATCGCAGCGCTTATCCCAAGCGCACCGGGCCCGGCGATATTCCTCCGCCCGCCTGGTTCGAGCCCGACGCCGTAACCCGCGAGGTGCTGGCGCTGGTGGAGAAGCATTTCCCCGATCATCCGGGGCAGCTCGATCAGTTCGGCTGGCCGGTCAACCGTGAACAGGCGCTGCAGGCGCTGGACGTGTTCATCGAACATCGGCTCGCGAACTTCGGCACCTATCAGGATGCGATGTGGACCGACACGCCGATGGGCTGGCACTCGCTGCTGTCGGCCGCGCTGAACCTGCACCTGCTTGATCCACGCGAAGTGATCGCCGCTGCCGAGGCCGCGTACAAGCAAGGGCGCGTGTCACTGGAGAGCGCCGAGGGTTTCATCCGCCAGATACTGGGCTGGCGCGAGTTCATTCGCGGCATGTACTGGCTGGATATGCCGGGCCTGAAAGCGGCGAATCATTTCGGGCATCAGCGCGCCTTGCCCGGCTGGTTCTGGACCGGCGAGACGCAGATGGCCTGCATGCGCGACAGCCTGAAGCAGACGCTCGCGCTCGGCTATGCGCATCACATTCAGCGGCTGATGGTGATCGGGAATTTTGCGACGCTGGCTGAGCTGTCGCCGCAGCAGGTAGCCGACTGGTTTCTGGCGATCTATGTTGATGCGATCGAATGGGTGGAGCTGCCCAACACCGCCGGCATGGCGCTGCATGCCTGCGGCAGCCGGTTTACCAGCAAGCCTTATGTCGCGAGCGGCGCCTATATCGGGCGGCAGAGCAACTACTGCAGCGGCTGCCGTTACGACCCGGCCCGGCGCAGCGGTGATGCCGCATGCCCGTATACGACGCTGTACTGGCACTTCATTGCGCGGCACGAAACAACCCTCGCGGCCAATCCGCGCACGGCGCTGATGGCAAAGAACCTGCAAAAACTGAGCGAGGAAGACCGGGCAGGCATCGCGCAGCGGGCTGCACAGATCCTGAAAAATCTCGAGTCGCTCTGAGCGCTTGGTGCCGGACGACGGTCTGAGGAGGAGCCGGGGCTTGTCGGAAGAACGTCCGTCGTTTGTCCACCTTTCGGGGAGTGGGTCATTTCCCGACCGGACGGTTGATATTTTGCTCTACAGAAATCTTAAGCCGCGTATTGGCGGGAAAACTGCCAGAGCGGCAGTGAATTGCCGAGGTTTTGGCTCTGCTTGGCAATCGAACGGTCATTCTTTGTTGGTAAAATCTTGCGGTTAATTAACTTTGCGCGCTCACATGTTGTACCCAGAACTTTTTCGATCGCTTGAGCAAGTCCGCTGGAACATGGAAACCGATATTCCATGGGACAGTTTCGATGCCAGCAAGCTCACTGACGAGCAGGCACAGACCATCAAAATGAACGCGATCACCGAGTGGTCGGCGCTGCCGGCCACCGAGATGTTCTTGCGCGATAACCGCAATGACAGCGATTTTTCCGCCTTCATGTCGGTCTGGTTCTTTGAAGAGCAGAAGCACTCGCTGGTGCTGATGGAGTATCTGCGCCGCTTCCGTCCCGATCTGGTGCCGACCGAAGAAGAGCTGCATCATGTGCGCTTCGAATTCGATCCTGCGCCGCCGCTGGAAACGCTGATGCTGCATTTCTGCGGCGAGATCCGTCTGAATCACTGGTACCGCTGCGCCGCCGACTGGCATACCGAGCCGGTCATCAAGCACATCTACAAGATCATCAGCCAGGACGAGGCGCGCCATGGCGGCGCTTACCTGCGCTACATGAAAAAGGCGCTGGCCGAAGTGGGTGACACCGCCCGTGCTGCCTTTGCCAAGATTGGCGTATTGATGGCCTCGGCGCGGCGCACAGAGAAGCCACTGCACCCGACCAACCTGCATGTGAATCAGGCGCTGTATCCGAATGACACGGTGCAGAGCCGCTTGCCCGACCCGCAATGGCTGGAGGCCTGGCTGGATAAACAGATACGCTTTGACGGCGAATGGGAAAAGAAAGTCGTCGATCGTATCTTGCACAACCTGTCACTGCTGTTCGAGCGTAGCTTTGAGTCTGTACAAGACCTCAACCGCTACCGGAAAGAAGCCGCTGCCCGTCTCACTCCTCAGGCGCAAGCCCCGGCCTGATCTGCGGCGGGCAACTGCCCCGCCGCATGATTCCATTCGAACAGAAGCTGTGTCCCTCTGAAGCACTGCCTGAGCGCGTCGCCGGTGTGCCGCGTCCGCTGGTGATGACCAATGGCGTGTTCGACTTGCTGCACCGGGGGCATGTCAGCTATCTGGCACAGGCGCGCGAGCAGGGCGCATCCCTCTTGGTCGCTGTGAACACCGATGCCTCAGCGCGGCGCCTGCGCAAGGGGCCGGGCCGGCCGCTCAATACCTGCGACGACCGCATGGCCGTTCTCGCCGCGCTCGAATCCACGACGCTGATCACCTGCTTTCACGAAGACACGGCGGCGCACGTGCTGGAACGGGTGCGTCCTGATATCTACATCAAAGGCGGCGACTACAACGTGCAGTCCACCGCCGAGGGGCGGCTGGCACAACAGCTGGGCATACCCGTGCTGTCACTGGAGGTCGTGCACGCGAGATCGACTTCTGCGATCATTCACCGCATCCGCAGTCTTTATCTGCGCTGACAGCACCGTGCAACCCGACCCCAACGCGAGGCCATCGACCATGAAGCACCACCTGAACACGACACGCCGACACCTGATGACGGTCTTGCTGGCCGGCGCGACTCTGCCGCTGCTGCCCACCCGACTGCTCGCCGCCGGCAAGCCCCAGATTACCGTTTACAAGACAGCCGGCTGCGGCTGCTGCAAGGACTGGATAGCGCATCTCGAGCAAAACGGTTTTGCGGTGGTGGCGAATGATGTGCCGGGAACCGAGCCCTACCGGGAAAAGTATGGCGTGCCGCGCGCGCTGGCCTCCTGCCACACGGCCGTGATTGACGGATATGCGCTGGAGGGCCACGTCCCGGCCGATGAGATCAAGCGACTGATCGCGGAAAAACCCAAGGCGCGCGGGCTATCCGTACCCGGAATGCCTATCGGCAGCCCCGGCATGGAAGTCAAGGGTGAACGTCGCGATGCGTTTGACGTCGTGCTGTTTGATGACGCTGGCAAGCGGGAGGTGTACCGGCATTACCCGGCGCAATAGCGCCCGTCATCAATCAAACAAAGTGAGAAAACAATAAAACAAAGGGAGAACAAAGGAACACTCCCTCTGATTTTCCGAACAAAGTGACTCACTTTGTTTGCCTTCTTTGTTTCAGCCTCAACCCGTCGCTTTCTGCTGATCTCAGGTTTCGTCATTGATGTGGAAATCAATCGCGAAACGCTTCTTCAAAAAAATTTTGATTTGTCAATCATCGGTCAAACAAAACAGGTCTGACGACTCATTTAGCTGTAGATCGAACTGCTGTCCGAATAAAGATCGTGAGCGAATCACATCTTCTGTTTTGCGAATGATCTTATTGAAAAATTAGATTTCATTTCCCATCTCTGCGCCACCTCATCACACTGAGCGCTCCGTTGCCTTGGGAGGCTCTCGTTAGGTAGTGATCCTCTCCCGATCCCCGCGATCGCTTATCACTCTTCCTGCCGGGGGCAGCTCAAGGCGCGGACCCTTCGGGGTTTGCACATTTCCGAGCACCGGAGCAAGCAGTGAAGCGCCCGGCCTGTCACAGAAAAATCCTCTCGCCATGTTGAAAAGCTTTTTTAAGTACTTGGCTGCGGGCCTCTCGATGTTTACAGCATCGACCGCTATCGCCTACGACAATTCTCGTAGCCCCCCTTTCGAGGCGGCCAAGGCCGGGCGAGGATTCCAAAATATCAGCGTTCATCCGAATGGCGATGAATGGCTAATCTCGGAGTTCAGCAACGCATTGACTACTTACGATATCGGTTATTTGTTTATCTATAGTCTCAAAAATCACTCTTACCATCGTCTGGATCTTCCAGCGGATTACAGCTATCTCGGAGCCAGTTTTTCCTCCACGGGTGAGCAGATAGTTTTTGTCCGCCAGCCGCCTTCAAAAAAAGGGGGGCACGACGATGTCATGAATAGCTATGCTCGTGGCGAAATCGTGATCATGAATCGTGATGGCAGTGACTATCGCGTCTTGCCCATGCCGCCGAACCGGATTGTCTGTCCAAAGCTGTCACCGTCCGGGAAAAAGGTCGCGTATCTGGTGGCAAGTTCCGACAAACCGCCGGGACGAGGCACCTTCATGGCGTATTACGACATCTGGGAATTTGATTTGAGCTCTAAGGAAAACAAGCTTTTCGCAGGTCCGTTGACGTTTTATCACGCAAAGATGATCAGTTATTTGTCCGAGTCAGAAATCATTGTTGGCGGCATGTATCCCTTCGAAACGGGGACTGCTGAGCGTCCGGATTATCTGGGTCAGTATCAGAGCAGCCAGATTTTTCGCATCAAGCGAGGGATGCGGTTTGCTCCGGAGCCGAGTTACTACGATCTACCGTACGCAAAATATCCTACCGTCGACCGGCCGGGAAATATTTTTTACGAAACGGCTCCGTCGAAAATAGGTTTTTCTCTCACCAGAAAAGATATACATGGCAACACCACGATTTGGCGAGCACCGAGGATGAATATGGCTGCTGTTTCCCAGTATACGGTTGATCCCGGCGGGGCCTATGTGGCCTTCATCTATGGGGGGCCGCCGATCAAAAGCACGGAAGGAACGAGTGCTCTAGGCTACTTTGACCTGAAAACCGAAAAATGGATTTCGGTGAATCCTCCGCCGATGAGTGAATCTATTCTGATTCCGTTAAAAATAAATCAATAATGACCATCCGAGACCAGATGTCACACCAATTTCTTTTCAAGGAAAGCGTTCATGACATCCGAATTCGGAAGAATCTCGATACGGGAATTCAGCCTATTTTCACCTAGCTCATGGGTTCCCACAGCGTTCTACAACTGCGGCCCAGGGTATACCGATGGCATAAGAAATCCCAACGCAACGGGTCGAGAAGCTGAGAACGCCCGAGTCCATTTTTTCGAAAATTCAGATGGAAAAAGTGTGCCGAGCAAATTGGACGAAATGTGCCGATCGCATGATGCAGAGTCTGGCTACGCAATGGGAAAGCCCAATGAAGCGGAGCTCCTTTTCAAAGCCGACTCAAAATTTGTCTCCGGACTCGTCACAAATTTTTCTTCCTTCGAGCCCGTCGAGAAAGCCTACGGAACCCTGGCGATCTTCTCTTTCGCGGCAAAAATGGCTTTCTATGATGCGCCCAAAACCGCGCTGGAAGGGGTGAGCAATCAGATCGCCGCATGGGGCAAGCAACTCGGCGCAGATGCGCGAAACCAGACACTGGCCGAGCTCACTCAATCCGATGGCACCGTCTATTCCTGCCTGCAGGATTCCGAAGGCAATTTCGTGTTCAGCTGCACTCGTGAAGATGAAGTGCAATCCGTGACCCTCGATGAAATGATGCGAGCCACCGGAGCGATACAGCAGTTCAAAGACGACTTTGGCGACGTCTATGAAGAAACCCAGCTCATTATCAATCCCTATAACCATCTCACCGAGGTGACCCATCGCTCCGACGGGGATGTGGATGCCGAGGGTGTCATCGTTGGCAAGCCCACACTGGAGAGACTGGAGAAATTCTTCGATCTCGCTGACATCGCTTACCAGCCCAATAATTTCGATGTTCAGCCGAATTTTTCTGATTCGACGTTTGGAGTGGAAGACGAAAACTCCACACAGGCGTCAGCCCTGTTGAATCATTTGAATATCCATTTAAGCGGCAGCAGCGAAGACGAACTTGACAGATGGTTTGCAGACGCTGAAGCCATCCGCCTGCAAGCCTACCAATGGAATGCCGTCGACAAGACCCTGCAGAATCTCTGGCTGAACGGTAACGACACGACACTGGCCGCCTACGACCTGCAATCGGTGATGGCATCGAACAACGCAGAGTGGGACACCCAGACGGGTACCTGGGACTATCTCGACTTGCCACCGACCTTCGAGGTCGAGCAATATATCCCGCAATTTTCAATCGAGTCGATCAATGATTTCGAGCACAGCCTCTCCGACTTTGATCTCGGACTCGAGAACAGCCCCTATGGCAATGTCAGCTTTGCCGACTATGGCTACTCCGTATGGTGGGGCGATGGCGGCAGCTCTTCCGATAACTGGTCCAACAGCTACATCGATCCTCTGGTCCTGAAGCTGGGCGGCGGCGCTGTCCACACCACCAACCTGCAAGGCTCGACGGTGATGTTTGACATGGCGGCCAACGGCACCAAGGTGCGCACCGGATGGATCACCCCGGACCATGCGTTTCTGGTGCGTGACCGCAACCGTAACGGCATCATCGATGACTCGTCCGAGATGTTCTCCGAGCGCACGTCAGCCACCGCCGCCACCGGGTTTGGCGCACTGGCCCAATTCGACAGCAACCGCGATGGCTGGCTCGATTATCGCGACCGGCTGTACAAGGAGCTTCGGCTGTGGACCGATATCAATGTCGACGGCATTACCCAGAAAGGCGAGCTGCGTTCGCTGGGCGAGTTCGGCATCACGTATCTCGCGGTAAAAAATCCTGTCGCCAAAAACGTTTACGACAATGGCAACCTGATCCTGAATTTCAATCACTACGGCATCAGCAATCGACGTGGCTATGGCACGGGGCAGATCGCCGAGGTGTTGTTCAATTTTGGCGACACGCAGGCGGCCACTTCGATTTATCTCTCCGATCAGGCCACGGCAGTGCGAACGGCCGATGGGCGGACGATTCAGCTGCTATCGGACAAGTCCAGTCAGACGATCAATGCATCGATGAGTGGCATCAATCTGCTGGTCGGTGGCAAGGGGGATGTGCTCAACGCCGGGAATTCCCGGCAAACGCTGCTGATCGGTACAGGCGGCACGACGATGAACGGCAACGCCGGAAGTACCCATTTCGTGGTCAATGGCAGCGGAAATACCGTCAATACCGGAACAGGCGACTCGTTCATCGAAGTCAATGGCGATGCCAACACGATCAATGCGTCCAAGGGTGATGTGCACCTGGATGTCGATGGCAACCGCAACCGGATCACGATCGGCAGCAATGATTTTGTGGATCTTGGGGGAAGCGGAAATACGGTCTCGGCGGCAGGCAATGGCAAGGACAATCAGATCCTCATCAGCGGGCAGAAACAGACCGTCAGCCTCAGCAACTCGGATATCGCCTTGCAGGAGAACGCCAGCGCGACGGTGAATGGCCGGAACAATGACATCACGCTGGCCGGGCACAGCACGCTCTCAGGTAGTGCAAGCGGCGGCTCGCTGATGGTCTGGGGTGAGGACAATATCGCCACGGTCAGCAATGCTTTGGTGGGTCTGACCGAGGGCGCCGAGCTTCAGCTGACAGGCCGGAATGACCGGGTCGTGCTGGCCGGTGAGAATGAGCTGGTGGTCAAAGGCAGTGCGGCGGGGATGTCGGTGAACGTATTTGGCGAAGACAATCAGGTCACGATGACGGGCGGCTCGATCATGATGGCGGAAGGGGCGGAGCTGGATCTGGCCGGACGCAGCAATGCGATCACGATGCTGGGCGATAACGAGCTGCATGCGAGCGACCGCGGGCAGCGCGTCGAGGTCTACGGAGACGACAATCAGGCCTGGGTCAACGGTTCGACTGTCACTGAGCACGGAACCGCCGATGTTGATCTGTCTGGCACGGGTAATTCGCTGCGGGCGACGTCCTCCCGACCGGATCAGGTGCAACGCGAAGCACTTGCGTACGACCGCCACCAGACGACGATCGAACACCTCTTTGAGGAATTCAAAGCAGCGCTGAACGTCAGCGTCGATCAGTACTGGCGCGATCTGCCGGCACCCAAACCCGAACCCTGGTTGATCGAGGCCCAGGCCGCGATGGACGCGGCAAGTAATACCGGGGGAGTTTTCTCGGACTATCATCTACCCGCCCCATCCCCGTGGCTCTCGGGGAGCTCGGGAAGCTTTGGCAGCGCGGTCAGCGCCGGAAACTTTGAAAGTCTGAACCTGTCGGCCCGTGCGACGGATCCATTGAATTACCGGCCATTGATTGCTACACCAGGCCCGGTGAGCCCGTCGGGCTCGTCGGGTCTGTTCAGCTGAACCGATACTGATTCACCGCGTCGCGAGTTTCACGTGCGACGCGGGCCGCAGCAGCGGTGAACACTTCGCCCGCTTCGGCTTTGGCGTACAAGATCGCGCGCGATGAATTGATCATCATGCCGCTGCCGGCAGCCGTGCGTCCGGCCTTGACGGTCGCCTCAATATCGCCGCCCTGCGCACCAATACCGGGTACCAGCAGCGGCATGTCGCCGACGATCGCCCTGACCTGCGCGAGCTCTTGCGGGAAGGTGGCACCGACCACCAGCCCGCATTGTCCGTTGCGATTCCACTGGTCAGAGACGAGCTGTGCGACATGCTGGTACAGCGGCTTGCCGTCGACCTGCAAGAACTGAAGATCTGAACCACCGGGGTTGGAGGTGCGGCAGAGCACGATCACGCCGCGATCTTTCCACTCCAGATAAGGCGCAATCGAATCAAAACCCATGTAGGGATTCACGGTGACAGCATCGGCGCGATAGCGCTCGAACGCTTCGCGCGCATACTGCTCGGCAGTCGCGCCAATGTCGCCGCGCTTCGCGTCCAGCACGATGGGTATGTCGGGGTAGTGCTGTTTCAGGTAGTCGCACACGGCCTGCAGCTGGTCCTCGGCGGCCAAGGCGGCAAAGTAGGCGATCTGCGGCTTGAATGCGCAAGCGACGCTGGCGGTGGCATCGATGATCGCCTTGCAGAATTCAAAAATACTGTCTTCAGTGCCCTGCAGGTGTTGCGGGAAGCGGGCGATATCGGGATCGAGGCCGACGCACAGCAGCGAATCATGGCGCTGGATGGCGGCGGCAAGCTTGTCGGTAAAGTTCACGATGAGGCGGCTCAATTAGGCTGTTCAATACATTGGAATGTCTGAATTGTAGCCTTTCATGCTATCTTCCCCGCCCATGACGCGACTGACCCGCCGAGACCTGATACTGCTGGCCCTCCTGACCCTGTTCTGGGGACTCAACTGGCCGGTCATGAAAATCAGCGTGCGGGAATATCCGCCGCTGACCTTCCGACTGCTCTGCATGCTGGGCGGCATTGCTGTCATCTGGCTGGCAGCGCGCTTTCAAAAAGCACCGCTGGCGATACCGCAAGGCCAGGTGCTGACGGTACTCAAGCTGGCGATCCCCAATATGTTTATCTGGCATGCGCTGATCATCATCGGCGTACGCATGCTCTCGTCGGGACGCGCAGCGATTCTTGGTTACACGATGCCGGCCTGGGCAGTGATAGCCGGTCTGGTGTTCTTCCGCGACCGCATCAGCCGCTCCGCGCTGGCGGGTATCGTGATGGCGATGTCCGGTGCGATGCTGCTGCTGTCGAGCGAGTTCTCGCGCATTTCCGGTCAGCCGCTGGGCACGCTGACTGTGCTGATGGCCGCTGCGGCTTGGGGATTTGGCACAGTGCTGATGAAGCGCACGCAGATCGACATGCCTACCATTTCGCTCACGCTGTGGATGCTGAGTTTCGCGACAGTGGGAATCGCGATACTGGTGGTGGTATTTGAATTGCCGCAGGTGCGCTGGCCAAACTGGATTGAATGGCTGGGCATAATCTATAACGCAGCGATCATCTTTGGTTTCGCGCATGTGGTCTGGTTTCAGCTGGCCCGATCCCTGCCGCCGGTCGCTTCCAGTCTGTCAGTGATGTTCATCCCGGTGATCGGCACCTTCTCGGGCGCATGGATGCTGGGTGAGGAACCCCACTGGCAAGACTACGCGGCTATCGCGCTGATTCTGGGGGCGATGTCGACCGTGATGTTCCGCCGCCCCGGCGATGCATCACGTACCTGAGTTGATGCCTCCCGCCTGATCCGCCGGTTCAATAGCGGTCATGGATCCAATGCAGTAACGCATCCAGCGCAGGACGTGCTGCGGAGGCATTTGCATGATTGATCATGCAGCTGATGATGATCCTGCGGCCGGATCTCGCTGTCAGATAACCGGCAACACTGGTCACATCGATCAGGGTGCCCGTTTTGATATGGGCCTGCCCTCGCACTGCCGATTCCTGCAGCCGCCTGCCCATCGTGCCATCGATACCCACCAGCGGTAATGATGCGATGAACTCCGGCATCAGCGGACTCTGCCATGCACTCTGCAATACCG